>Ga0208261_1000140_pt1 | contig 29499 bp, 31 predicted proteins | sample Knorr_S7_td_DCM__FD_185595 | JGI IMG/M metagenome (GOLD analysis project Ga0208261, IMG submission 185595) | Marine microbial communities from Southern Atlantic Ocean transect - Knorr_S7_td_DCM_ad_131m_LV_B (SPAdes) (version 3) | ecosystem: Environmental > Aquatic > Marine > Oceanic | place...
GCTTTATCAATTGCTCTAAAGTATTTGGCATTTGTAACATCAGCAATACCAATTAAAGTCTCTTCATCAATTTCATTTCTTACAAAACCTCTTCCAGGAATTTGCGTAATTGATTGGTTAGTACCAGCTCCAATGGTATAGACTTTAATTCCATACTCTTTTGCAATTTTTGCAGCTGATATAGGATCGATTGATCCAGCATTATTACTCCCATCTGAAAGTAAAATAATAACTTTGCTTTCTGAATCGCTATTTCTTAATCTATTAACTCCGCTTGCAATGGCTACTCCAATGGCAGTACCATCATATTTTGGCTCCATTACAGTAACTTCGTTCAATAGACTATTTAAGACACTATAATCGATAGTTAAAGGACACTGAATAAAGGTCTCTTTACCAAAAACTAATAAACCAATCCTATCTCCGTTTCTATTTGCTATAAATTCCTGTGCAGCATCCTTTACTGCTTCTAATCTATTTGGCTTAAAATCTTCAGCTAACATACTACTACTAGTATCTAATACAAGAATAATGTCGATTACTTCCACAGTAATATTTTCATCAACCAATGATATTCTAGGTCTAGCTAATCCAATTATTAGAAGTGTGATTGAAATAATAAATAAAACATTTATAATTGAAATCTTTAGTTTTCCTTGATTGCCAAAATAATTTTTAAGGCTATTGAAATTTGAAACCTGGATAGAAGAAGATCTTCTTAAAAATATTTTTTTAATAATAATTAAAATTAAAAATGCAGGTATTGCAAATAAAAAATTTGGGTATAAGAATTCCATTAAGCTTTTTCAAAAATTTCCTCTTCATTTAATATATGAGCCAAACTAAATAAAGTTTCCTCTTTAAATGAATTAGAAACTATTTGTAAACCAATAGGTAGATTATTTGAAGAATAACCTACAGGAACATTTATCGATGGGATGCCTGCCAAATTTATTGGAACTGTGAACAAGTCTGACAAATACATTTTAAGTGGATCTTTTAAATTATTCTCTAACTTAAATGGTAAATCAGGAGTTGTAGGAATTAATAAATTTTCACAATTTTTAAAAATATCAGAATAACCATTTCTTATTAATCTTCTTACCTTTAGCGCTTTTGAAAAATATGCATCATAGTAGCCTGAAGATAATACGTATGTTCCTGTCATAATTCTTCTTTTAACCTCATCTGAAAACCCTTTGGATCTAGTTTTAACATATAATTCAGATAAATCATTGGAATCTGATCTATTACCGTATCTAACTCCATCAAATCTTGATAGATTTGAAGATGCTTCAGCCATTGTTAAGACATAATATGCAGGAATACAGTATTCAAAGAAAGGTAAATCAATTTCTATAATTTCTACTTTTTTTGATTTCAAAAAATCAATTAATAAATAGTATCTGTCTTTTATTTCTGGATTTACATCCTTTAAAATATTTTTACTAACTACTCCAATAGATTTCGGCAACTTTGAAGCTTTTAAAGAAAATTTATCATTTAAAGGAATATTACAACTTGTTGCATCTTTTTTATCAATCCCAGAAATGACAGAAAATGTTTTATAAACATCGGTCAAATCTTTTGACATGATACCTATTGTATCAAAAGATGATGCATGTGCTACTAGCCCATACCTTGAAATTCTGCCATAGGTCGGCTTTAAACCATAAATACCACAAAATGCAGATGGCTGTCTTACTGAACCTCCAGTATCTGAACCAAGAGATATATCAGCAAGATTTTCTGCAATTGCTGCTGCAGAACCCCCACTAGATCCTCCTGCAACCAAATCTGAATTAAATGGATTCTTTACTGATCCATAAATAGAAAATTCAGAAGACGAACCCATAGCAAATTCATCACAATTTGTTTGGCCAGTTATAATTCCACCTTCTTTTTGGATTTTTTCTATAACCGTTGCGTTAAAAGGAGATTTGTAAGATTTTAAAATATTTGATGAGCAAGTTAAGGGTTCGCCTTTGATTGCTATATTATCTTTAATAAGAAATGTTTTATTCTCTAAAATTCCATTTCTTTTTTTGTTTAAATCAATTTTTTCAAAACGACTTCTTATAACAGAATTAGTTTTACTGTTTGAAATATTCTCTTTTTCAATCAGTAATTTCTGTTCGAGAGAATTAGATGGATTCATCTAATCTTATTTGTCAGAATTTTCAGATTTTTTAATTTCTTCCTTAGTATCGTCCAAAGCTCCTCTAAACTCTCTTAAAGAGTTAGCGAATCCTCTAGCAATACCAGGTAATCTCTTTCCTCCAAAAAGAAGTAAAAGAATTAAAAAAATTAAAACTAACTCACCAGTACCTAAATTGAACATATAAACCTCTTTTTTTATCTAAAGTATTTTAATAAATAATATGCAATCCCAAAACCAATAATACTACAAACATTAAATTTTAAAATAAAACCAAAATCAATTACTATTACTCCTAAATCAATTAAATAATCGCTATTCATTGAGCCAAATGTAAAATCATAAGATAATAGAAAAAATTGCTTAACTGCGCTTCCATCAGGAAGAAGAAAAGCTATAAAATCACCAATAAGTGTTCCAAGCAAAGCCCCTGAACAAAGACCGAATACTATTAACTGAATACTTCTTCTTGTCATATTTTTCCTAGAGTTAAACTTACATCCTCAAAATCGTTTTCTCTTATTACTGTCAATCCTACTTCATCACCAGCTCTTAAATCTAATTTAATCAAAACAGCTTTAATTTCCTCTAATGATTCTATCCTAAAGCCTTCTACTGCTATAATTATATCTCCCCTATATAATTCCTCATTTCGGGCAGAGTCAGAATAATCAACTCTATCAATATACAATCCTATTTGATCGCGATTTTCTCCATAAATGTACTGTGTTGCTGAAAGACCAAAAGAAACTCTTCTATCAATAATCCCTTTAAGTTTTAATTCATTTGCAATTTTTTTTGCAAAGTTTATTGGAATTGCAAATCCTAGGTTCTGTGAATCTGCTTTAATAAAAGTATTTATTCCAATTACTTTACCACTTGAATCTATTAACGGTCCTCCGCTATTCCCTGGATTAAGAGATGCATCAGTTTGAATCATATTATCTAACAATTTTCCTGTCTGTGTATCAAGATTAAAATCTGCATTAATAGCACTTATAATTCCAGCCGATGCAATTGGTTGATATTGAGCATTTGAAATTAAATTTCTTGGATTTCCAAGAGCAATTGCCCATTCACCAACCTTTACATTATCAGAGTTACCCAAATTACAATAATTAAAATTATTTCCATTAATTTTTAAAAGTGCAATATCTGATATCATATCAATTCCTACAATAGAAGCATTATACATTTCTCCTCCAGGAACAACTACAGTTATACTAATATCAGTTGTAATAAGTTCAGAACGTAAATTATCTTTTATGTTATGTGCATTTGTTAAAATATATCCATCTTCACTTATAATAAATCCTGATCCGTTAGATGAAATTGGTTTAAGATTTCTGTAACCACCCCACCTTGTCCTTAAAACTACTTCCTGACTTCTATAAATACCTACTACTCCTGGGCTTGCCAACTCAACAGCTTGAGATATAGCTGTATCTTTAGAAATAAGACCTTGTTCATTATTTAAACTTCTTTCATTACAACCTAGAAAAAGAAAAATAAACAAACTTAAAATTTTAATTCTCATAAAAAATTTCCTTCAAAATTAAGCCCTTGCTCGGAGCTTTAAATATCCTCGCATCTTTCTTTGGATTATTTAACAAATTTAAAAAATCTTCAATTAAAATTTTATTTTGTCCTACAGCAATCATAGTTCCAACTAAATATCTAACCATATGATGCAAAAATCTATTTCCATGAATAATATATGATAGTTTTTGTTCATTTTTATCATCAAAAAGCCATTTAGAGCTAAAAATCTTACATCTATTATTTTCTTTCCCTGAAAATTTTGAAAATGATAAAAAATCATGCTCTCCCTCAATTAACTTAGATGCCTTCTTGATTAGATTAAAATCGACATTTTTAATAAAATGATGATTTTTCAAAAAAAGTGGATTTTCTTCAGTGCAACAAAAATATTCATATTTTTTACTTTTAGCATCAAATCTACTATGAAAACAATCATCTACTTTTACTAATTTAGTAATTCTAATTTCTTTACTTAATCTGGCATTTATGGCTCTTAGAAAATCATGATCCGATAATTGAGAGACAATATCAAAGTGTGCTACTTGTCCCAAAGCATGAACACCAGCATCTGTCCTACTAGCACCAAAGACTTTTACTATTTTATTATTGTTTAGCTTTGCAATAGATGATTCAATTTGATTTTGAATACCTGATTTATTTTTTTGAGATTGAAATCCAGAAAAACTATTACCATCATACTGAATAGTTATTTTATATCTACTCATTTTAACTTAATTGAATAATTAAATACATTTCTTTCATCAATATCTGATTTCATTAAAACTTCTCCTGATGGAAGAATTATTCCAGATATACCATTATTTGCGCTTTGAACTATTGGAATGCCCAACTCGATAGCACGTAATTTTGCATGTTCAAAATGTTGATATGGCATTGCTTTTCCAACATATGAATCATTTGTAATTACAAAAATTATTTCCGCACCCTTATCAACCATTTTTTTGGCTATCCTGTAACTGCTCGAATCATAACAGATCATAATAGATGATTTAATATTATTTATTTCAAAAGTATTATAGTTCTCTCCTGGTGTAAAACTTCCCATATCATCAAACTGATTTATTTTTGTTAACCAATTTTGAAAAAAAGGTACATATTCTGCAAAAGGAACTAGAAAGATTTTCTGATAAGTATCATAGAAACCATCTGATTTCATAAAAATTGCACTATTATAAACCTTTAATTCATCATTTAAATAAACCCTTTGAGGAATGCCTGTAATTAAAGCAGAATTATTAAGTTTTTGTTGAAGATCAATCCTTTTTTTTGATTTAGATACAGCTAAAAAAGATGTCAAAGCAGCTTCAGGCCATATAATGATGTCTGGATTGGCTTTCAAAGATTGTTCAAGAAGATTGTTCATAATTTTTTCATTTCTTTCTCTTAAGTTGGGATTCCATTTTTCATCAGGATAGATTACAGGTTGACCAATTGAAACTCTAATTTCTTTAGAAAAATTTCCGGAATTATAATTGCTAATTATTACCTGTCCAACAATAGCATTTATTATGAGAATAGATAAAAAGACATAGAAGTATTTTTTTTCTTTTAAAAATATAAATTTGAAAAAAAGTATATTAAAAAGAACAATCAAAAATGTAGATAAGTCTACATGAATACTTACAGCTTGAATCAATCTATCGTAACCCGTTTGACTTAACGAAAAATTTAACCATGGAGCAGCTAAAGGTCCAAAATCCCTTAAGTTTTCAATAAATACCCAAATTAAAGGGATAAGAATAAGCTGGGTATTAGTTGAAAACTTTAATTTTTTTAAAGAATTAAGAATAAACAAAAAAACCAACCAGTATAGTGGATAAAAAATACATATTGCAAGATAAGACAAAACAGCTACCTGAACAGACGTACCAGAGTTCAATGCTACCCAATGAGTTATGATAGCATAACTTGTAAATCCGGCTATATAAAATGATAATGCCTTTTCTTGAAATTTATTTTTTTCATAAAAAATTTTGAATAAAGGAACTAAAAAAATCCATGCAAGAAATCCTAAATGAAATGGAGGAAAAGATAATCCCAATAATATGCCACTTAAAAGAGCTAAAAATAAATTCTTTGTACTCATTAAGCCGCTCCTTTATCTAAAAATGATTGAAGTATAATTGTTGAAGCAATTAAGTCAATCTTCTCTTTATTCTCTCCTGTTTTAATATTCTGTTGATGAATAATTTTTTTTGCAGACTCACTCGATAATCTTTCATCTTGAAGATAAACTTTAAAATTCATTTTAATGAGATCTGCTTTAAACTGGTCAACTAATTCAGTCATTTCATTTTTTTTATTATTCATATTTAAAGGATATCCAATAACAAAAGCATTGACATCATTTTCAATAGCAATTTCATTAAGTTTTTTTAAAAGCTCATTTTTTGTCTTATATCTAACAACTTTTAAGGGAATTGAAATAATTTTTGACGGATCTGATATAGATAAACCTATTTTTGCAAGACCAAAATCAATACCAATTAATTTACTACTCATGTACACGCTCAACTGAATCAACGTTTTTAATTTTTTGAATATCATTGATAACAGCATCTAACTTTTTCCTACTCTGCACTTTGCAAATAATCCATATGTTTGCAATTCCACCTTCTTTTACATCAGTTGAAACGTCCAACATGTTAACATTATTTTTTGAAATTATATTAGCAATTTCATTTAACATACCTGCAGTATCGATGCATGTAATATGAATTTTTGAACGAAAAGCTAAATTTTCCTTAGCATTCCAATTTACTGATACTAATCTATCTTTTTTGGAAGAAAGTGAAGATAAATTTGAACATGACTGTTCATGAACTATTAAACCTCTTCCTCTTGAAATATATCCAATTACTTCATCTCCTGGAATAGGATTACAACACTTTCCGTAATCAACAACTAAATTTTTAACTCCATCTAAATTAATACCCTCTACATCTGACCTAGCGGAATCAATAAATTCAGTTGCCTCTATTTCCTTTTTAAGATTATTATTTAAATCAGGAAAAATTTTTGGAATTATATCTTTAACAATTACTCCACCTCTGCCGATATCAGAGAGCATATTATTTAATGTTTTAAAACCTGCTAATGAATAGCTTTTTTTAAAATCTTTCATTTTATCTAATATTTTTAGCTTTCTTAGTGACTTTTCTAAGATTTCATTCCCAATTTTTATGCTTTCTTCTAACTCAATTTTTCTTAAATATTTGGATATTTCGTGTTTTGCCTTGGATGTTTTAACAAACTTTAGCCATCCGCTATTAGGAGTTTGATTTTTATTGGTTTCAATCTCTATAATATCCCCACTTTGTAAACTATAACTTAAAGGTACTAATTTTTTGTTTACTTTAGACCTAACAGTAGTAAAACCTAATCCTCCATGAATCGCAAAAGCAAAATCAAGAGGAGTTGAGTTAATTGGAAGTTTGATTAAATCGCCTGCTGGGGTAAAAACAAAAATTTCATCCTCAAACATATCAATTTTTAGCAGATCCATCAACTCTTCAGGTTCAGAACTATCACTATTTAACATTTGTAACAAATCTCTTAGCCATGAAACTTGAGAATCAAATTCACCTATCTGTTCATTGCCTTTATATAGCCAGTGAGCTGCAACTCCAACCTCCGCAGTGTGATCCATTTCATTTGTTCTAATTTGAAACTCAGTAAGACGATTATCTTTAGTTAGTACAGTTGTATGAATTGACTGATATCCATTTGACTTTGGAGTAGCAACAAAGTCTTTAAACCTATCTTGAAGTGGAGGATATATACTATGAATTACGCCCAATGCAAGATAACATTCTTCAATTTTATCAACAACAATTCTGATAGCATATAAATCATAAATTTCTTCAAATTTTTTACCTCTGCTTCTCATTTTTCTATTAATTGATGAAATTGATTTATATCTCCCAAAAATATCTGATTTAATTTTATAAGAATTAAGCTCAGACTTAATTGGTTTTATTGCATTTGATAATATGTCCTGATTTAGCCTCGATGAAGTTTCAATTTTTTTCTTAATACTATTGAAAGCTCTAAGATCTAAACATTTAAGAGATAAATCTTCTAATTCCCATTTAAGCTTAGCCATTCCAAGCCTATGTGCTAAAGGCACAAAAATTTCTTTTGTTTCCATTGCAATTTCTTTTCTTTTTTTCGGAGAAAGAAATTGAATTGTTTCCATATTATTTAATCTATCAGCAAACTTTATAATTATCACTCTTAAATCTTTTGCTAAAGAAAGAAATAGCTTTGTAAAATTTTCTGCTTGCTTATGCTCTTTTGAGTGAAAAGCAATATTTTCAACTTTTGTAACACCGTCTACAAGAAGTGCAACATCTGAACCAAATTCTTTCTCAATATCATCTAACTTCACTTCAGTATCTTCTACCACGTCATGTAATAATGCGCTTACAATAGTCGTATGATCCATATTCCAATCTATTAGAATATTGGCAACATCTATACAATGACTAACAAATGGTAATCCGGACTTTCTTTTTTGACCATGGTGCATTTTGATAGAAAATTCAAGAGCATTTTCAACTTGATTTCTATTTTTTTTTAAAGGAATTCTTTTTAAAAGAGCTTTGCTTTTTTCAGCTATAACCTCATTATTATCTTTAATGACATTTTTGCTCATTATTAGAATTCTGTATGATTGTCAAATCTTGCATATGTATCGATAAAACTTGCTGTTACTCTACCAGTTGGACCATTTCTTTGCTTTGCAACGATAAGATATGCAATACCCTTTAATTCTTGATCTTCCTTGTCATAAACTGCTGGTCTATACAAAAATATCACAACATCAGCATCTTGTTCAATAGCACCACTTTCTCTTAAATCTGAAAGAACAGGCTCTTTTTTAGTTCTTTGTTCAACTGCTCTAGAAAGCTGTGAAAGTGCTATAACTGGTATATTTAGCTCTTTTGCTAAAGCCTTCAAAGACTGCGTAATTTGTGAAATCTCATTTTGTCTATTTTCTGCATTTTTAGGACCTTGCATTAACTGTAAATAGTCAACAATGATTAATTCAATATTTCTTTCACGCTTCAACCTTCTTGCTCTAGCTTTTAAATCAAGAATTGATAAGGCGGGAGTATCATCTATATAAAGCGGAGCTTGAGAAAGTTTTCCGGCAGCAATATTAATATTTTTCCACTTTATATTAGTACTTCCCCTTCTAACAAGTGAATTATCAACTTTAGCTTCTGATGTTAATAGTCTTTGACCTAACTGATCACTTGACATTTCAAGACTAAAAATTGCAGTGGCAGAATTATTTTCAATTGCAGCATTTCTTGCAATTGTTAAAGCTAAAGCTGTTTTTCCCATAGAAGGTCTACCAGCTAAAACAATTAAATCTCCGTTCTGAAAACCTGCTGTTAATTTATCTAAATCAATTAATCCAGATGGTACACCAATTGTTGAACCAGGATTTGCAGCAATTTCTTCAATTCTTTTAACTGTACTATTTAAAATAGGATCTATATGCTCATAAATTTTAGATGTTTTTTTCTCGCTTAAATTAAAAATAGATTGCTCTGCTTCATCGAGGATCGATCCAACTGAATCTCCAGCATCTAAAGCTTTTTTAGATATTTCATGAGATGTAGAAATTAAATCTCTTAACATTCCTTTTTCTTTTACTATCTCAGCATAAGTTTCAACTCTTGCAGATGTTGGAACTTTATCTACTAAACCTGTTAAGTAGTAAATTCCACCAATTGATTTCAAATTTTTTCCCTTTTTAAGCTCATCTGATACAGAAACAGTATCTATTGGATCATTATTATTCATTAATGAAATCATAGCTTCAAAAATCTTTCTATGAGAATCTTTATAGAAATAATGACTAGAACCCAAGATACTTATTGCTTTATTTGCAGCATCTTCATCAATCATCATTGACCCAAGAACTGCTTCTTCTGCCTCTAAAGCTTGAGGTTGTAAGTTTAAACCTTCATTTTTTTTATTTTCAGCCATCTATATTTATCCACACTCTTTCAACAATATAAAATATTTATTTTAATAGATTAGTAATCTTTTGATTATCTGACAAGACAATCCTTAAATACAAAAAATATTATTTTAATTTCCAGTCAATTGGTTCAATCCCATTTTCTACCAGAAAATTATTTGTTTTAGAAAAAGGTTTGGATCCAAAAAAACCTCTATGAACTGACAATGGAGATGGATGAACAGAAGTAATTATTAAATGTTTTGAAGAATCAATTATATCTTTAAATGACTGAGCCTGCTTGCCCCATAAAATAAAAACTACACTCTGTAAGCTAGATGAAACAATTTCAACAATTCGATTTGTAAAAATTTCCCAGCCAATACCTTTATGAGAATTTGCATTATCTTTCTCAACAGTCAAGACAGTATTAAGCATTAATACTCCTTGATCTGCCCATGATTGCAAATTTCCTGAATTTGGTTTTTGGATATTAATGTCTGATTTCAACTCTTTAAAAATATTTACTAATGACGGAGGAATTGAAATACCGTTATTAACGCTAAAAGATAGGCCATTTGCTTGTCCCTCTCCATGATAAGGGTCTTGTCCAATGATAACTGCTTTAACGCTATTTAAAGGTGTTGAATTTAAAGCATTAAACATCAAGGATGGTTTAGGATAAACAATTTTATTCTTATAAAGATCTTTAATTTGACTAGAAAGATTTTTCCAATACTCTTTTTCAAATTCTTTTTTTAATTCTTTATACCATGAATCATGAATTTTTACTTTTTTGGAGTCATTTGAAATTTTTAGTGGACGCAAATATATCTCGTCTCCGAATAATTGCTTATTTTGTTTAATGTATTTGTGTTTGGAAGATTTACTGCTCAATTGATTCTTCGGTTTTATCCCAATCAATTTCACCGTCAAGAAATTCATCTAAAGCTAAAGAGGTTACCTTATCTTCTTTATCGAAATCAATATTCTCCCTAACTACAGGCTCAGCTAGAATTCCATCCTCAGAGATTTCTTCATTATCATCAATCATCTGTTTAACAATTCTATCTTGAAGCATTTGTTTTGCTCTTTTAGAAGAGACAACAACAGCTTCATAAATATCGTCTGTTTTTTTCAGTAATTTGGTAAATGATATAGGTTCAACAGCCATTTTAATCCTCTTTTTTATGTCTATTTATAATTTCTTTTATTTTTTCAAATGTGGTTTCGAAGTTATCATTAATAAGATTATAGTCAAATTCTTTTTTTAAATTATCTTCCTCTTCAAACCTACTTAGTCTTTTATTAATTTCTTGTTCAGTTTCAGTTGACCTTAAAACTAACCTTTTTCTTAATTCATTAAGATTTGGAGGTGATAAAAAGATTGAAACAGTATTATTAGGATAATAATTCATTAAACTAACAGCTCCATTTACATCTAACTCAAAAAATAAAAGCTTTTTATTATCTATGTACTCTTTCAAACTACTTAATGCAGTTCCATACAAATCTCCATGAACATTTTCATATTCAAGAAATAAATTTTCATTAATCATTTTTTCAAATTTTTCTTTTGATATAAAATTATAATGAACTCCGTCAATTTCATATTCTCTCTTATTACGAGTTGTAAATGAAACTGAAATTTCAATATTTAAATCTCTAGATAATAACTCCAATAATGTAGTTTTACCTGAACCCGAAGATCCTGAAACTATGAAGAAATTTTTCATAAAATATTTCCCACTTGCTCTCTTAGCTTCTCTGCTTGCATTTTTAAACTTATAGCATATTTAGAAACACTTTTATTTAAGAATTTTGATAAAATTGTATTTGATTCTCTATTAATTTCCTGAAGAATGAAATTAATTTTTTTGCCCGAAAGTTGAGGAGATTTAATTGATTGAGAAATTTGTTTTAGATGGCTATTAATTCTATCAATTTCCTCAGAAATATCAATTTTTTCAATCTCATCTAAATTTTCAATATTAGATTTAGAATTAACTTTTTTGTTATGAACTTTTTCCTGAATTTTTTCAATTTTCATTAAATCTTTTTTTGCAATAGCTAAATATTTAAAAAACTCTTTTTCAATTTGCATACCTTCATTTTTTCTCATTTGCACCAACTCTTTAGTAGCTAATTTTAGTGAAGAAAATATTTTATTCTGTATTGATTTACTGTGTGAATCATAAGTTAATATATCATTATTTCGAAGGAGCTGACTGTAATTTAATTTAACACCATATTTTTTTTCTATTTCATCATATGCTTTTAATACACTAGCTGTTTTATGATCATTAAACTTAAAAGAATCTTTTGAATCAACCTTTACAATAAGTGTAACTGACCCTCTAGAAAGTTGTTTCTTAAGGTAATTTCTAATTTTGTATTCTAAAGGACCTGATAAATCAAAAGATTTGGTATTTAATTCAAAATATCTAGAATTAAATGACTTAAGTTCAATGTTAATTGATAAATTTGAATCTTCATAGCTCGATGAGCCAAACCCTGTCATACTAACTAACATTAAACTTTAACCTTTTTTTTCATTTGTAATAAATAAAGTAACAAAATTCCAATTGGAAACAGTAAAGAAAATATAGGGAAAATTAATTTAAAACTATAGTTATCTGCTATTAATCCTCCCATATATGCTGCTAATCCTGAAAGACCAAACATTAAGAAGAAGTTCAAACCAAATACTACTGATCTTATTCTTAAAGTAGTTATATCCTTTATTATTGAATTGATTAATGGTTGAATTGAATACATCAATATTGCTAAAAAAATTGAAATAAATATAATTAGTTTTTTTCCAACGAAAATTATTGAAATAAATAAAGGTAAAAGTAAAATAAAAACTGTAGATAATAGTTTAATTCTATCAAATTTATCTCCAAAATATCCAGAAAGAATTTGACCTATAAAACCAGTTAACATAATTGCTGAGACAATTGAGTTTGAGTTGGAACCAAAATCTAAATTAAATACTGAGGGTATAAATGTATTAAAAACTGTAAATGATAAGCCAACTACAAATGAAACTAGGAAAAAAATCATTAAAATTGAGTTTTGCCTCTTATCGTTAAAGTCATTTAAACTTATAATATCCATTTTTTCGGTATTAGGGATAAACTTTAAAGAAAGAGGTAATAAAAAAGCATTTAAAATTGCTGTAAAAATAAATGCATAATGCCAACTAAAATGCAATAAAGCAAAAAATGATATTAAAGGACCTAGAGAAACACCGATTGAACCAAAGACTCCGTGAAAAGCATTGGCCTTAGCAATATCCTTATCAAAAGTTTCAGAAATTAAAGTTAAAGAAACTGGATGATGAATACTTGCAAAAAGCCCTAATAAAATACTACTAAATGAAAACATTACAACATCATTTGATATACTTACTAATAAAGCAGATATAAAAATTCCTATCTGCGAAAATGCAATCAATCTTTTTGGCCCATATTTATTATATAAGAAAGACATTGGCAAAGAACCAACACCAAAACAAAAACTTACAATACCAAATATTAGTCCTACCTCAGCAGCATTAAGTGAAAAAAAATCAATCAAATTTATATACATACTAGGTATCAACATCATAATGATGTGATTTGACATGTGAGATAAACTTAAAACAAATAGAATGGATCTAGTAGAAGGCAAGTTCTACTTCTTTTCTGCAAGACGAGCTGCTTTACCAGATAATCCACGCAAATAATATAATTTGGCTCTTCTTACTTTATTTACTCTATCAACTTTGATGGATGCAATTGATGGAGAATGAAGTGGAAAGATTCTTTCAACTCCAACACCATTAGAAATTTTTCTTACAGTAATTGTTTCAGCGATACCAGAACCTTTACGAGCAATGACAGTCCCTTTATAAAGCTGTTGTCTTACCTTTTGCCCTTCTCTTACATTAACGTAGATTGAAAGCACATCTCCGGCTTTAAAATTTGGTATATCTTCTCTTAATGTATTACTCATTATTTTACTTTTCTTTTAAAAGATCAGGTCTTCTGTCTTTTGTAATTTCTAACTTTTTATCATTTCGCCATTTTTCAATTGCTTTATGATCGCCAGATAATAATACTTCTGGAACTTTTAATCCATCAATTTCATTAGGCCGCGTAAAATAAGGAGCATCGAGTAAATCGTCAACAAAAGAATCCGTCATAGCGGAATTTAAATCATTCAAAACTCCAGGAACCAATCTTGCAATTGAATCAAATATAATCATGGTTGAAAGTTCACCGTTTGAAATGATAAAATCTCCTATTGATATTTCTAAATCAACATATTTATCAATTACTCTCTCATCAATTCCTTTATAGTGACCACAAATAAAAATAAGTGAATTTTCATTACTCAAATCACTACTCATTTTATGATTCAAAACTTTTCCTTTAGGAGAGGGAAAAATTACTTTAGGCTTTTTTTGCGATTTATCAATACAATAATCAATCGCATTAAATAATGGCTGACACATCATTACCATTCCACTACCTCCACCGTAAGGCTCATCATCAATTTTTTTGTAATTATCATTAGTAAAATCTCTAAGATTGACAACTTCAACATTGAGAAGGTTTTTTTTAATTCCTTGATTAGCAATATTGTTTTCGATTAATACATTAATCGTATTTGGAAAAGGCGTTATTATAAAAACTTCCATATTATCGAGGAGCTTTTAAAAATTTATTTTTCTTCTTCAGCAGGAGCTTCTTCAGCAGGTTCTTCTGCAGGAGCTTCTTCCGCTTTTTCTTCTTCAGCAGGAGCTTCTTCAGCTTTTTCTTCTTCAGCAGGTTCTTCTGCAGGAGCTTCTTCCGCTTTTTCTTCTTCAGCAGGAGCTTCTTCAGCAGGTTCTTCTGCAGGAGCTTCTTCTACCGGTGCTTCCTCCGCTTTTTCTTCTTCAGCAGGAGCTTCTTCAGCTTTTTCTTCTTCTGCAGGAGCTTCTTCTACCGGTGCTTCCTCCGCGACTTTAGCAGCTTCTTTTTTAGCTTTTGCTTTTTCTCTCTTAGCCTTATTAGCCTTAATTCTATCTTGAATTACTTTATCTCTTTCTTTCTTCCATTCTTCAACAGCTTTATCAATTTCTTTTTCAGACAATCCTTGCTTCATTAGATGCCATCTATAAGCTAATCCCGATCTTTTCATTAACTTATTCACCGGATCCGTTACTTGTGCACCAAGCTTAAGCCATTCAAGAATTCTATCTTCTTTAAGATTATAATTTTTCTCTTTATTATTTTCAATTGGATTATACCAACCAACCTGCTCAATTGCAGATCCATCTCTTCTTTTTCTAGAATCGATAATAATAATTCTATAAAAAGGTCTGTTTCTTCGACCAATTCTTTTAAGTCTAATTTTTGTTGCCATAAATTTTTTTTTCTCTTTTTTTATTTTGTTATTAAAACAGGCGTAATTTGTCTAAAAGTAACGAATACTACAAATGATTTATTTTACGAAAAATCAATAGACATTAACTTAGAAATTCCCTGCTTTTCAGCAGTAACACCATAAATACAATCAGCAGACTCCATTGTTAATTTATTATGGGTAACCATAATAAACTGAGTGGTTTTACTGTAATCTTTAATTACGTCTGTAAATTTTTTAATATTTATATCATCTAAAGGTGCATCAATTTCATCCAAAATGCAGAAAGGACTAGGCTTGTATTGATAAATTGAAAATAATAACGCAATCGCTGTTAATGATTTTTCACCCGCAGATAACATTTTTAATGAATTATTTCTTTTTCCAGGAGGTTGTGCAAAAATATTTATATCTGAGTTTAAAGGATCATCAGGATCTGAAAGCTCTAAAGAGCCTTTTCCTCCATTAAAGAAAACAGTGAACATTTTTTCAAAATTATCTCTTACCTTATTATAAGTTTCAAAAAATTGTTCTTGAGCAATATTATCAATTTTTTTAATCGCTTCTTTTAAATTATTTTCAGCATCAATTAAATCTGACTTTTGATTGAGAAGGTTATTTAATCTTGCAGATTTTTCTTCATGTTCATCCTTTACTGCCCAATTTATAGGACCAATTGATTCTATACTCCTCTTGATTTTTTCTACTCTAAAAACCATATCTGAAATATTGTATTCTTTTAAAGACTTAAGCTTAATATCTTTTCCAAATTTTTCAACCATTGTTTGCATAATTTGTGATTTTTTCAAATTTGATTCGGCGATTTTCATTTCTGCTTCTTTTATCTCATAAAAGAGGTCATCTTTACTAAATTTATCTGAATCAAGTTTTGCTCTAATGGTTTCCATATTTATAAATGCTTTATTAACATCATTTTCTTTCTTTTCAAGATCTAAATTATTTGAATTTATTTTATCCTGAATATTTTTAATAGATTCATCCATTTTTGAAAAATCAAACTCTTTATCTTTCCTATACTTATCTATCTTATCCTTGTAATCTTTAATACTTGCTTTGAGTTTATCATATTTTTTATCAGTTTCAATTACTGTATAATTTTTATTTTTAAACTTTTCTTTACTTTCAGTCGATAAAGTTTTAGTTACATCTTTATTAGACACTATTTTTATATAATCCTTATCAAATTGGTTAAGTTGATTAATTTTTTTCTGAAGTTCATCTTCAAGAAGCCCTACACCTTTCGATGATTCTTGATTTTTTTCTTGAATTTCTGAAAGTAAATTCTCAGTGAGCTTATCAATCTTAGCTTTCATTTTTGAAAGCTCCTCTTTTTCTTTCAAATAAGCATCTCTAGCATTATCGAATTCAACGCTTTCGACCTCTTTTTTTGAAGTATTTTTTTTCAAAAGAGTATTCTTTTTTTTAAGCATTGACTCTAAAGGAACAATAATATTATCAAGATCCATAATTCTTGCGGAAGATAAATCTATTTCTAGCTCTTTCAATTCACTTGAAAGTTTTTCATGTCTTTTAAATCTTTTTAGCTGCAAATCTAAAGCTTTTACTTGAAGTTGAATTTCTACTATTATATCATCAATTCTTTCTAAATCTCTTGAATTCAAATCAAACTTTTTTAAAGCAGATCGTCTTTTAGATTTATATTTATTGACTCCAGCAGCTTCTTCAAACATCTTTCTTCTGCTATCATCTTTATCGGATAGTATTTGCTCTATCATATTTAGTTCAATAACTGAATAAGCATCTGAAGTCAAGCCAGTGTCTACAAAGAGATTTGAAATATCTTTTAATCGGCAATTATTTCTGTTAATGAAGTATTCACTTTCACCAGATCGATATAATCTCCTTCCAATTTCTACCTCTGAATATTCTACTGGTAAAAGTCCTTTATTATTTTCAATAGTTAGAAACACTTCACATAAACCCAATGGTTTTACATTAGAAGCACCATTGAAAATAACTTCTTCCATTTTAGAACTTCTTAATCTTTTAGTTTTTTGCTCACCTAATACCCACCTTATTGCGTCAACAATATTTGTTTTACCACAGCCATTTGGACCAACAATTCCCGTAATTCCACTATTAAAAAGTATTGTTTCCTTTTTAGCGAATGATTTAAATCCAAAAATTTCTAATTTTGAAATATTCATCTTCTCTATCCAGGGGGCCAACTAAATGATCTACCTCCAACCAAATGAAGGTGAATATGGTAAACAGTTTGTCCACCATCCTCATTACAATTAAAAATAGCTCTATAACCTGATTTGTCTATTCCAAACTTTGAAGCCATATTTTTTGCAACTTGAAATAGCTTTCCAACTAATTTTGTATCACCTTCTGTAAGATCATTCAATGTTTCAATTTTCTTTTTTGGAATTATTAGAAGATGAATAGGGGCAGTTGGATTTATATCATCAATTACAATTACCTCATCATCTTCATAATGAATATTTGCAGGTATTTCTCTTAATATAATTTTTTCAAATATTGTTTTAGTCATTATTAATCAATAATTCATTAATGATTGATATAAAAGAAACTATTGCTGTTTCAGACCTTAATATAGTTCCACCAAGATTAACTTTAATGAAATTTTTTTCATTTATAAATTTTTTTTCAATTTCTGAAAAATCACCCTCCGGACCAACGATTAAATTGATTTTATGATTATTTTTTAAACAACTTTTAATTAAATCTAGTTGATCAAGAATAGTTTTTTCTGAGTCAATTAAGCAAACAATATTTACTGCATTTGAGTCATACCACTCTCTAAAAGTTTTTAGCTTATTTAACTTAGGAAAATAAGGTCTCGTACTTTGCTTGCAAGCTGAGTGAATTATAGAATGGATTTTATCATAATTAATTTTTGACTTAACTGATTTATCAAATTTTATTGGAGTAATTTCATTAACACCCAGTTCAACTGATTTCTCTAAAGCTATTTTAAATCTATTATTTTTTATTAATGGCAAGGCTAAATGAATCAAATATTTTTGTTCATTTAAAATTTTTTCTTCTCTTAAAATTTTACCTTTAACTGATTTTTTATTTAATTCAATAATTACTGCATGGTAAACTTTTCCTTGTCCATCTGTTAAGGTTAAATTAGAATTTTCTTTCAATCTTAAAACAGATACAATGTGATGTGATTCCTTTTCATCTAATATAAAAGATGAATTCTTAATATTTTTTTTATCAATAAATGAAAAATTACTCACGATTAATTTGATATTTTAAAAATAGGTACCCACCGCCAAAGTCTTCTTTTGAATGTATTGATTTCTCAACATTTAGATAATCATAACCAAGTCCTAGCGACAAAGTATTGCCAGAAGGTTGCGAAAAATTAACACCAAAGCCTAAAGATGCACCTAGATTAGTTTGCGACTCTGTGCTTCCCCATTTTTTTGAAAAACTTGAAATTGTTTCATCGCCATCAACAGCTATAAAAGGACCAACTGAAAAAGTAATATATGGCCTAAAACTGTTTGCTATTTGGCCATCAAATAAATAATAATTTGTTTTAAAAAATAAGGGGAATAATAATATATCTTTCTCTCCAGCAACTGTAAACTGATTGTAGAAAGGATCATAAATTGGAAATTCATCATTCCTTATATCATAAAACCTTAAATCAAGACCAATTGAAACATTTGATTTACGAAATTTTTCATATTCGTAACCAAAACCATATCCATTATTCGCAAATAAAAAATTAATATTTTGTATTTTATCTTGAGCGTTTAAAGAACCAATAGTTAATGCAATTAATAATAGAAATATAGTTTTATTCATTATCTTCAAATTCTGCATCTTTCACCTTTTTAAAATCTATTTTTGTATCTTTATTGATAATGATTTCATCTTGATTTTTTTTCGAAAACCTATAAATCATCCATAAAACTAAAATTGCTATTAAATACTTTAACATATCAAGATGGATTGAAATATTTTATTCCTTGATGTGGCTTATGTATTTCATTTAACAAATTATCAAAATCTTCTGAATTTTCAACAAAATCTATATTATTTGTATTAATTATTAGCAATGGTCCTTCCTCATAATTGACAAAAAATTCCTGATATCTTTCATTAACCTGGTTAATATAATCTTGAGTAACATGCTTCTCAAAATCTCTCCCTCTTTTTTTAATATTTTTCATTAATCTAGGGGTATCAGCTTGTAAATAGACAACTAAATCAGGTTTAACAATATCTTTCTCAAGAATATCAGCAACGTGCGAATAAAGCTTAAACTCAGCTTCAGAATTAAGAGTAAAGTCAGCAAATAATCTATCTTTTTCAAACATATAGTCGGTGACTACTCCTTTTTGTAACACATTTAATTGTCTTATATCTTTTTGTTGCTGTTGGTATCTTTGAAGAAGGAAAAATATTTGAGTTTGAAATGCATTTGACTCTGGATCATCATAAAAGTCTTTTAGGAACGGATTTTCTTCAAATTTTTCGAAAACTTTTCTTGCATTTAATTTATCTGCAATCAATTCAGCGAGACTTGTTTTACCAACTCCTATAGGTCCCTCAATTGCAATATATATATCTAACTCTTTCATGCTTTTTTATTGATTATGTATTTTTGAACTACTGAAGTATCAGGACACTTTTTAAGTAAATCAACAATTTTAACGTTAGTTTTAGGAAAAAATTCATTTGGTATAAGTTCAGCTAATGGAATTAATACAAAATTTCTTAATAAAGCTCCAGGATGAGGTATTTGCAATTCAGAAGTATCTATAAAACTATCTTTAAAAATTACTATGTCTATATCAATGGTTCTAGGTTGATTTTTTATTCTTTTTTCTTCCCTACCAAGCATTTTTTCAATTTCTCTAATCTTATCTAAAAGTTTAAAAGGTGTTAAGGAAGTTTCAATCTCTAAAACTATATTTAAAAAAGCTGGTTGATCTTCGTTATATAAAGGCTCAGTTTCATAAAAAGAGGATGATCTTATTTTTGATATTTCAATATATGAACCTAGCATAGCAATTGATGAAGCTATATTTGATTCTCTATCTCCAATATTTGAGCCAATAGATAAGTAAACTTTTTCTTCAATCATCATAAAGTAATTAAACTTATTTTAAACATATTGATATTTTACAAACAAAAAACCCTCAAAATAGAGGGTTTTTTGTATTTAATTTCACAGAAAACTGTGATCATTACATCATGCCGCCCATGCCGCCCATGCCCATATCAGGAGCGCCTCCTGGCATTGGTGAATGATCATGCTCTTCTGGCTGTTCAGTAATAGCAGCTTCTGTTGTTAGAAGCAAACCTGAAATTGATGCTGCGTTCTCTACAGCAACTCTTGCAACCTTAGCTGGATCAATAATTCCTGCTTTGAACATGTTGACATATTCATCTTTTCTAGCATCGTATCCAAAATCATTCTTTCCTTCAAGAACTTTCTGAACTACAATAGATGCTTCGACTCCAGCGTTTGAACAAATTTGTCTAATTGGACCCTCAAGCGCACGCTGCATTATATCAACACCAACCTGTTCTGAAGAAGTTGGCTTTAATTTTGCTAAATCAAGACTAGCTCTCAATAATGCAACACCACCTCCAGGAACAATTCCTTCTTCTACAGCAGCTCTTGTTGCATGTAAAGCATCATCTACTCTTGCTTTCTTTTCCTTCATTTCAACTTCCGTTGCTGCACCAACATTTAGAACTGCAACTCCACCTGAAAGCTTAGCTAATCTTTCCTGCATCTTTTCTTTATCATAGTCTGATGAAGACTTCTCAATTTGAACTTTAATTTCATTTATTCTTGCATCTATAGCAGACTTATCTCCACTACCATCAACAATTGTTGTATTATCTTTGTCACTAACAACCTTCTTACATGTTCCTAAGTAATCAAGCGTTGCGCTTTCAAGCTTATATCCTTGCTCTTCCGAAATCACAGTAGCTCCAGTCAAAATAGCAATATCCTCTAACATTGCTTTTCTTCTGTCTCCAAATCCAGGAGCCTTAACAGCTAACACTTTAAATGTTCCTCTAAGTTTATTAACTACAAGAGTAGCTAATGCTTCACCTTCAATATCTTCAGCAATAATTAAAATTGGTTTACCAGCTTGTACTACTTTTTCAAGCAACGGTAATAAATCTTTCATATTACTAATTTTCTTGTCGTGAACTAAAACAAATGGATCATCTAAATCAGCTTCCATTGAATCAGAATTAGTAACAAAGTATGGAGAAAGATATCCTCTATCAAACTGCATACCTTCAACAAATTCCAAATATGTCTCAGCTGTTTTAGATTCTTCAACAGTTATTACACCATCTTTACCAACCTTATCCATAGCTTCAGCAATTTTAGAACCAATTTCATGATCATCATTTGCAGAAATTGTTGCAACTTGAGCAATTTGCTTTGAATCAGGAATATCTTTTGAAAGTTTAGAAATAGATTTAACAACACTATCTTTAGCAAGGTCTATTCCTTTCTTAATTTCCATTGGATTTGCTCCAGCAGTTACATTTTTTAATCCTTCAGCTATAATAGATTGAGCTAAAACTGTAGCAGTAGTAGTACCATCTCCAGCAACATCTGATGTCTTTGAAGCTACTTCTCTTACCATCTGCGCACCAACATTTTCAAGCTGATTTTCTAAGTCTATTTCTTTAGCTACTGAAACTCCATCTTTTGTTACAAGTGGTGATCCAAATTTTCTTTCAATAACTACGTTTCTACCCTTAGGACCTAGGGTAACTTTAACAGCATCTGCAAGCTTATCTACACCCTTTTTAAGTGCACCTCTTGCTTCTGTATCATATGCGATATCTTTAGCCATTTATTCCTCCTTATAAAATTGCCAGAATATCACTCTCTCTCATGATGAGCAAATCTTTGCCCTCATAAGTGATTTCTGTACCTGAATATTTACCATATAATACTACATCACCAGCCTTAACATTCATAGCGCCTGTAGTACCATCTTCATTATTTTTTCCGGGACCAACTACAACAACAGTTCCTTGCTGTGGTTTTTCCTGAGCAGTATCTGGAAGTATAATACCACTGGCTGTTGTTTCATCAGCAGCCATTGCTTCAACAACTACTCTATCTTCGAGTGGTTTAATTTTTAAAGACATTTTTTTATCCTTTTTTTATTAAATAATTCTATAATAATTATTGCAAAAAACATGCCAACTGGCATTTTAATGCTTTTATATGCAAAAATGTCATATTTACTTATTTTCGCACGGTAATTTTAAAATTTAGTATTTAGAATAACAAATGAAATATTAATTATCTGCCAGTGCTTCCGAATCCACCCTCTCCACGGCTTGATTCCGATAATTCTGTAACTAGTTCAAACTCTATTGGAGAACTATCAACAGCTACGAGCTGAAAATATCTTTCTCCTCTTTTAATATGAAAATCTTCATCATAAATATTATCAACCATTCCAACCAGCTCTCCTCTATATCCGCCATCAATCAAACCTATTGAATTAGCTAACCTTAATGGAGTCTTAGAAATACTTGATCTTGGAAATAAATAGTATGCTTTATTATCAACGTTTTCACACGCTATTTGCAATGGAATAGGATGTGTACTTTTTGCAGGTATGACTTGATCTTCGATAACAAATAAGTCTAACCCTGCATCTCCTGCGTGAAAGTGTGAATGATTTTCATAGAGCTCTTGAGCTCTTTTATTGAAAGCTTTAATCCTTAATTTCATTCTTGTGAATAAGAGTTCTTATTGGGTAAGGAATATCAATCTTTTCTTCCTTAAATCTCTTATGAAGTTTTTTGATATAACTATTAAGAATAGTATTATGATCTCCAAAATTTTTTCCTTGAAAATATATGAAAAAATTAACACTGGAATCAGCAAACTCTCTAAATCTAATTACTGGTTTATATGATTTACTCACACAATCAAGTTCTTCATATATTTCATTTGCTACTTCAAGAGCTACTTTTTCAACATGATCTAAGTCACTATCATATGAAACTCCAATTTGAATAGGAACCCTAAAAGCTGAGTCCATAGAAGAAAAATTCTTAGAAATTGAACCTGAAAGCACAGAATTTGGAATAGAAATTATATTATTAGCTCTTTCACGGATTGTAGTATATCTCCAACCTACATTTTCAACATATCCTTGGTAACCATTATCAAGCTGAACGTAATCACCTTCTTGCATTGTTTTACTCAGAAGAATGTTAATTCCACCAAATAAATCAGATAATGTATCCTTTAAAGCTAATGAAACTGCTAAACCTCCAACACCAAGAGCTGTAATTAGAGGAGTAATCGATATACCAAAAGATTGTAGAATAAATAATATTCCAATTGAGAAGATTGCAACATTTGTTAAGCCTTTAAAAATACCAGTTGAAGGAAGTGATTTATTTGTCTGAGACCAAATATCTAATAATCCTAAAACAACCTTTGAAGCAGTAAAACTAATAGAAATAATTAGAAAAGCTGATATAATTTTTTGGTAGATATCTTCAGGACCAGGAAGATTTGAGTTTCCAATAGCCATTGAAGAAAAGGCTAAGAAAAACCAAAACACAATTACTGAATCAATTGCATTTATAACTACATCATCACTCTGCCAATTGTTTTTTTCTGATAAAGATTTTAACCTAGAAACTAGAAATTTTTTAAAAAATAATCCTAAAACAATCCCTAAAAAGATTGTAACAATTGGTTCAATCCAAAGCAATAAGTTTGCTGGTATATAGTTTTCTAACCCCATGAAAGGACTTTACACATAAAAGTTTAATTGTTCAAGCAATGTAAGTTAATTTTTAGGATCGACCCAATCGTCATTTTCTTTGATTAAGAGTATCAATTCATCCACAGCATCTTCACTAGAAATGTTTCTTTTAACTAATTCTTTACCCTTATAAAGTGATATTATACCATCTCCAGATCCAACATAACCATAGTCTGCATCTGCCATTTCCCCTGGTCCATTAACAATACAACCCATTACTGAAATTTTTAATCCTTTTAAATGATTTGTATGTTTTTTAACTAAAGCTGTTGTTTCTTGTAAATCAAATTTTGTTCTTCCGCATGAAGGACATGATATATAATCAGTCTTAAAAATTCTAGTTCTAGTATTTTGCAATATAAGAAATGAAAGTTCATTTATTTTTGGTTCAAAATCCATTGCTTGAATCCATATTCCATTGCCCATTCCTTCTAATAAAATTGAACCTAAATCAATTGAAGCATCTATTGCAACTTTCTCAAAGTCTGAACTTTGATAATTTCCCCTTAAAATAACTGGTATTTTTATTCGTTTTTCTTCAAAAAAATTAAAAGCACTTAAAATATCATGTCTTCTATTATTATCTACATCTAAAACTATGACAACATTATTTGAAAATGTTTGCATAATAGTATTCTTTACCTTTGATAAATCTATATCGACAAAATTTAAAATATCTGATACTGATTCAGATTTTCTAAAATCTTTAAGAGAATTAAAATATGGAAAAATATTTTTTGAAAGATTTTTATTCCAATCTTTTGCTTCAATAATATACTTTTTTGAATCATCTAAATTACTGATATCATTTACGAATAAATAATCTGGAAAATTTCCTTCAAAATCATTTGGATTATTTGAAATCACAATAGGTGGATTTTTATCTCCAACATTTTCGATAGATTCAGTTTCTCTTTTAAAAAATGAAAAAGCTCTTTTATTAGTATTCTTGAGTCTTACTTTTTTAGAAAAACTATCAATTTTTTCAAGAATTTTTTCAGCTGCAGGAATTTCAAATTCAGGATCTTCAGTCAGTGAGACTCGAATAGTATCTCCTATTCCTTCTGTTAATAAAGTTCCTATACCTAATGCAGACTTTATTCTTCCATCTAGCCCATCTCCTGCTTCTGTAACTCCTAAATGAAGCGGATAATGCATGTTTTCATCTTCCATAGATTTAACAAGTAATCTGTATGCATGAATCATTACAATTGGATTACTTGATTTCATTGATAAAACAATTTGATCATAATCATTTTGCTTGCAAATCCTTAAAAATTCCATTGCCGATTCAACCATTCCAAGAGGAGTATCGCCAAATCTATTCATTATTCTATCAGACAATGATCCATGATTGGTACCAATTCTCATAGCTACATCATTCTGTTTACAAGAATTAATTAAAGGAATAAACTTTTCTTCAATCTTTAATAGCTCATCTTGATAAGATGCATCATCATACTCTTTCACTTCAAATTTTTTCTTATCAACATAATTTCCAGGATTAATTCTTACTTTTTCTACTATTTTTGATGCTTCTAATGCAGCATTTGGTGTAAAATGAATATCGGCAACTAAAGGATTATCATAGCCTTTTTCAACCAAAGCATTTTTAATATTTAATAAGTTTTTTGCTTCATTAATGTTCGGAGCTGTAAATCTTACTAGTTTTCCGCCAGCCTTGATAATTCTTATTGCTTCATCAACACTTTGATTGGTATCCATAGTTGATGCTGTTGTCATAGATTGGGTCTTTATACTATGTTCACTGCCAATAAAGACCTTGCCTATTTTAACACTTAAAGTTTGTCTTCTCATCTTATCTAACTTTGAAGGTAGTCAAAGACATTAAAGCAAAAAGTATGCCTATGATCCAAAATCTAGTAACGACTCTTGATTCGGGCCAACCTTTGAGTTCAAAATGATGGTGAATAGGTGCCATTAGAAAGAATTTTTTACCTTCACCATATTTATTTTTGGTATATCTAAAATATAAAACTTGAATAATTACAGATAATGTTTCTATTACAAAAACTCCTCCAACAATTAATAATAATACTTCTTTCTTAAGAAGAATTGCTAATGTTCCCAATGCAGCTCCAGTTGACAAAGATCCTACATCTCCCATAAAAATCTCTGCAGGCTTTGCATTAAACCATAAGAAGCCAAGACATCCACCAAAAAACGCAGTGGCAAAAATTGTAAGTTCACTAGCTAATGGTAAATAAGCGATGTATAAGTAGTCGGTAAAATCAACCCTTCCTGATATATATGCAATTACACCAAATACACTCACAGAAATAGCTAATAACCCGGCAGCTAAGCCATCCAGACCATCAGTAAGATTTACTGCATTTGAAGTAGCTGAAACAACTAAAATAATAAAAACAGCATAAATGATAGGATAAAAGAAATTAATGGAAACATTTTTTAAAAAAGGAACAAAAGTTAAAAGAGTGTAGTCTCCATATACATTTGAATTAATTAATAAATATGATATAAAAACTCCAAGAATAGTTTGAGCAAGCAATTTATACCTTCCACTTAAACCATCTTTACTTTTCTTAACTACTTTTAAATAATCGTCATAAAAACCAACTAAACCCATCCAAACCATTGATAAGCAAATTATTTGAATAAATAAATTATTTAAATCTGCTAATAGAATTGTTGGAATAATTGTTGATAAAATAATTATAACACCACCCATCGTAGGTGTACCCTGCTTTTCTTTGTGAGAATCAGGGCCATGATCCCTTATTGATTCACCAATTTGAAGATTAATTAGTTTTCTTACTACAAATGGTCCAAATATAAAACTAATTAATAGTGCTAAAATTGCACTAGCCCCAGCTCTAAAAGTGATATACTCAAAAAGATTTAAGAAACCAAAATAGTCTCTTAGTGGTATCAATAGTTCATTTAACATTTTTTAATTCATTAATTAATTGATCAAGTTGCATACTTCTGGACCCCTTAATCAAAACAATGTCTCCGTCTGTTAAAAGTTCATTTAACTTTTCTAATAAAGAAAAATTATCATTGAAATGTAAGCTTAATGCAAAGTTATTACTATTAGATTGTGCATTTTTAGCTAACTTGCCAACAGTAAATAAAATGTCTGCTTTTTCAACTGCATATTGACCAACTTCTGTATGGAAACTCTCTTCATCATCTCCGAGCTCCTTCATATCTCCAAAAACAAAAAATTTTCTATATTCTTCAAAACAACTCAGGTGATCTAATGCCGCTCTAACAGATTCTGGATTCGCATTATACGAATCATCTATAATTTTAACTTTATTTAATGATAAGATTTCACCTCTTCCTGGAGGCATTTTGAAACTTTCTAAGCAATTAATTAGTAAATCCCCATTCAAATCATGAAAATTACAATCTTTAAAAATATCATTAGCAACATGAGAAGCAATTTCTAAATTTTTTATAAAAATATTACTTTTATGTTCTTTAAAATTAATTGCTAAAGAATTTGGCTTTAATTCATTGAAGTTATATTTCTTAGTTGAATGATATAAAATAGATTTTTTTTCTTTTTCAATATTTTCTATTGAACCAAATCCATCAAGATGTGCTGCTGCAATACTTGTAATTACTCCATAATCTGGTTTGACTATCGAGGATAAATATTGTATATCTCCAACTTTATTTGCTCCTAATTCCAAAACATATATTTCAGAATCAAGAGAAAAAGAAAAAATTGATAAAGGAACGCTTATTGAGGTGTTGTAATTACCTAAAGTTTTTTCAACTTTAAATTTTGATTGGAGCAAGTGTGCTATCAAATCCTTGGTTGTAGTCTTACCATTTGAGCCTGTGATTCCTACAATTTTTCCATCAAAACTTTGCAACCAGCTCATTGATAACTCTTTTATAAAAATATTTAAATCTTCAACTAAAAGATGATAAGTGCTTTCATTTTTATTTGATGATAACGTATAGCTTGCACCATCTTGTAAGGCTTGATCAACGAAATCATTTCCATCAAAATTTTCTCCTTTAATAGCAATAAATAAATCATTTTTTTTGATATTTCTACTATCTATTGATATTCCATTTATTGGCCTATCAATAGATTGATTAAAAAAAGTCTCAAAAACTGTTAAAAAATGGTTTTTTTCTTTTAAATCAATTCTCATAAAATTCTTTAATTATATCACAATCAGAATAAAAATGTTTCGTACCATTAATTTCTTGATATTCTTCCGTTCCTTTTCCAAAAATAATTAATATTTCATCTGTCTTTAAATTTTTTAAAGCAAATTCAAGCGCTTCTTTTCTGTCATTAAAAGAATGATAATTTTCATTAGAAAATCCATTTATTACATCATCATTTATTGATTCAATGTCTTCAAATCTAGGATTATCAGGTGCTAAATAACATTCTGCAGAATATTTTTCAACCACTTCCGCCATTTTTGGTCTTTTAGATTTATCTCTACCACCTCCAGCGCCAAAAAGAACTTTCAAAGGATGATTAAAATTATCTTTTAGAGTTTTTAATACTTTTAAGTATGCATCAGGAGAGTGTCCATAATCTAAAAATATCATTTGATTGCTTTTATTTTCAACCAAATGAAGTCTTCCATCTATTTTTGTGCAATTTTTAATTCCTTCAGAAATATATTGTTTTGAAATATTCAGCTCAATTGCAATGCTTGCAGCAAGAATCAGGTTTTCTAAATTAAATGAACCAATAAGCTTAGATTCAAAGTCTAAAGTTTTGGAATCCCATGTTAAAGTACCTGTTATTCCTAAATTATTAATGCTATATATTTCACAAGAATAATCAGCATCTTTTGTTTCAAGAGAAATACATTTGGCATGTGGATTTAACTCAGCTATTCTCTTACCATATTCATCATCAATCATTAAAACAGAAGAGCCATTTTCTTTATTTAAATTAAAAAGTTTAAGCTTTTCACTGAAATATTCATCCATTGTCTTATGATAATCTAAATGATCAAGTGTAAGATTTGTAAATGCAGTTATATCAAAAAAAATGTTTTCTATTCTTCTTTGTGATAATGCGTGTGAAGAAACCTCTAAGATAACATTTTTGTAATCTTCATTAACTGCATGATTTAATATTTCATACAAATCAAAAATATCTGGCGTAGTTAGACCAGGAGTCATATCTAAAGAAGGCTTTATTCCGCTTGTTCCAATTTGTAAAGTCTTTTCATTTTCAGCATCTAAAATGCTTTTTAAAATGGTTGATGTTGATGTTTTACCATTTGTACCAGTAATTCCTATCAACCTTACTTTGTTTTGCGGAAAATTGTAAAAATTTGAGCAAGCGATGCCAGCTGCAGTTCTAACATCATCAACTTTAATTACATTTTTTTGTGATTCAACTTCATATGAATCAGTAATCGCTAAGCAAGCTCCATTTTTAAATGCATCTTCAATAAAGTCATTTCCATCATTATTTTCTCCTTTAAAAGCAAAAAAAATGTATCCTTTTTTTACTTTTAAGGAATTATTAGTAAGGCCTTGAACTAATACTTCTGGGAGTTCAATAGATTCATTTAGAATAGTATTTAATACTTTATTTATTTCTATCATAAATCGTA
>Ga0208261_1000142_pt1 | contig 29234 bp, 29 predicted proteins | sample Knorr_S7_td_DCM__FD_185595 | JGI IMG/M metagenome (GOLD analysis project Ga0208261, IMG submission 185595) | Marine microbial communities from Southern Atlantic Ocean transect - Knorr_S7_td_DCM_ad_131m_LV_B (SPAdes) (version 3) | ecosystem: Environmental > Aquatic > Marine > Oceanic | place...
TCTTCAACTACTTCTTCAGCTGGTGCTTCTTCTACCGGTTCCTCTACTGGAGTCTCTTCAACTACTTCTTCAGCTGGTGCTTCTTCTACCGGTTCCTCTGGTTCATCTTCTTCTGGCTTGTTCTCATCAATAAATTTATCAACTGATACACTTATAGATTCTATATCTTCAGTAGAAAGCTCTAAATCTTCCACTAAAACTTTCTTTTTTGCTGATAAATAATCTGATATAGAAACAATATTAACTGTTCCTAGTTTCTTTATTAGGCCTTTTTTAATTCCGCCTAAAGTATCTAGTTCAGTTTTTTGATAGAGCAAGATTTCTTCATATTCTTTTTCTGTGTATGCATCAATAGTATATCCTGTGAGCTTAGCAGCTAAATTAATATTCACACCGCTTCTACCAACAGCTGTATCTAAATCTCCTTCATTAAAGATAGCAATACAATAATTTCTATCATCATCAATATATAAATCTATTGGCTTTGCTGGAGATAGTGCTCTTGTAATAAATATTTCAGACCTGTCAGAGAAATTAACTATATCTATTTTTTCATTATTTAACTCTCTAACAATAGATTGGATACGACTTCCTCGCATTCCAACACAAGCACCAACAGCATCAATTCTCTTGTCTATAGAATGAACAATAATCTTACTTCTTTCGCCCGGTTTTCTTGCAATGCCTTTGATTTCAATAATTCCGTCTTCAATCTCAGGTACCTCCATCTCAAATAGCTTATATAGGAATAAATCGTCACTTCTAGAGATAATAATATCTGGACCTTTTGTAGTTACATCTACTGACTTAATAAGAGCTCGAATAGTGTCTCCTCTTCTGAATCTTTCGGAATATATTTGTTCATTTCTTGGCATTCTTAATTCAGTGTGCTCAATATTAACAAAAGTATTTTCTCTATGAACTTGATGAACAGTTCCTATTACAACCTCACCAATTCTTTGAACATAATCTTCATAGATATATTGTTGCTGAACTTCTCTTGTTCTTTTGTTTAAGAACTGTCTAGCATTTGCAACTAATCTTCTACCAAATCTTGCAGGATCAATGACTTCAACAAATGTGTCCCCAAGTTTTAAATCAGAAAGCTCTGGTTCAAGCTCTAAAGCTCTTTCAAGGGTAATTTCAAAATGATCATCATCAACATGACCTACAATAGTTTTTTCAGCATAAATTTCTATTTCTCCCTTGTCAAGATTCACAATAACACTGCAATTCTCTGAATCTCCTGTTTCTTTATCAATAATAAATAAAAACAACTCTTCTACTATAGTGCCTAATTCAGAACGTTCTATGTTTTTTTCTCGAGCAATTTCTAGAAAAATATCAATCAAATCTCTATTTATCATATACCATCCTTATATTTTATTATAACAAAAATGGGCCGTAGCCCATTCAAAAATACCATTGAAATATATTTATTAAAATCCGTTTAAACAAGAAACTTAGTTTAGGGCTAACGCCATCCCATATGCATGTTCAAACATTTCTTTATAAGCGCTGCTTTCAAGGTCAATGTTATCTAATATTTCTAAAGCTTCTTCTTTGTTGTTTTCACGAATCATACGTTTTGCCTTCAGGATAGAAATATAATTTTTCTCTGTTGTAGATGTTGCGCTATTTTGCGCTGAACTAAATAAGCTTATTGCTTTATTTGAATCTTCTTCTATCTGAGCTAACATAATATATGCTTCTGTTTTTAAGTTAGGATAATCAAGTCTTTTCACTGACTCTTTTAATAAAACAGATGCTTTATCCAAATCATTGCTAACAAATGCAATTCTTCCGAGATAAAATTTTGCGTGATTTGCTGGCTTTGTGCCTTTATGATCTTCAATAATCATTGATAATTGGAGTTCTGCATTATCAAAATCCCCTTTTTCAAGGTAAATCATTGCATTACTTAATGCAGTATCTCCTTTAAGGTTTGGTGATTTAGAGACATCCCAAGCTTGCCATGTTATAAAAACCACCAAAAAAAACAGAAAAACAGGATTTAAGACAACCTTATCAAGCTTAGTATATTCTGATCTTTCTCTATAACTCACCTTAATCGGTGTAGTTAAAAAATTTATTATTTTTTCTATCATATTTATCTTATTTCCAATAATTAAATAGCTTATATAATTTTGGTTTAATTTTAGATGACAATTTACTGCTAGAAACTGTTTTTGCTATATCTTTTCTTAGTTCTTTTTGTGTATCCATATCAAGCTTAGTAAAATCCTCACAATCTGTGGAGCAACAGGCACTATATTTTATTGCACACTTTTCGCATTGAATAAAAAGAATATGACATGCGTCATTTGCACAATTTGTATGAGAATCTGCTTTTTCTCCACACTGATGACATTTACCAATAATATCTTCAGTAATACGCTCTCCTAAACGATTATCAAATACAAAATTTTTGCCAATAAACTTTGATGACAACCCTTCTTCTTTGACATCATGAGCATATTGGACAATCCCGCCATCAAGTTGATATACCTCTTTAAATCCTTGTTTTAATAGATAAGAACTAGCTTTTTCACATCGAATACCACCTGTACAGTATAAATGAAGTTTTTTATCCTTTTTATCAGCCAATAATTCTACTATTTCAGGAAGTAGCTCCTTTGATCTATCAACATCTGGAGTAATTGCTCCTTCAAACTTTCCTACTTCACTTTCATAATAATTACGAATATCCACCACAATAGAGTCTTTATCTTCTAGAGACTGATTAAATTCACTTGCAGATAAGTGTTTTCCAACCTTGTTCATGTCATAGGTGTCTTTTGAAATATTGTATGCAACAATTTCTTCTTTTACTTTAATAGTTAGCTTAATAAATGATATTCCTTCTTGAACTGCCTTTTTGAGCTTAATTCCAGTTAAAAATGATAGCGTATTGATATAGTTCTGAAAATCATTCCATTTGTGCTCAGGAATACTGATTTGTGCGTTAATTCCTTCTGTAGCAACATATATCCTACCTAAAATATTGAAATCTGATAAATTTTGATATAATGTATCTCGTAATTCTTCTGGATTATCAATTTCACAATAACGATAAAAAGAACATGTAATACGCTTAAATGACTCTTTTTCAAGGTCCTTATTTAGCTCAATTTTTGATTTTTTATTAAACATGGCTGAATTTTATTAGAAAATGCTCTTAACGTCAAATAATTTGTTAACACGTTCTTTATAAAGAGCATATTGAAATCCTTTTTGAATAGATGCATAACCGATACTACCATCTTTACCAAGAGCAATATATCCAACCTGCAACTTTGTTTTTCCACCTTCTTGTTTAACAATACGATTTACAGCTTCATTGCAAGCATCCATAGCAGAATATCCTTGGCGCATTAATTCAACCACTAAGAAGCTACCGCATGTTTTCATTACTAGTTCTCCAACACCAGTTGCTCCAGCAGCACCCACTTCATTATCAACATACATACCTGCTCCAATAATAGGACTATCCCCTACGCGTCCATGTAGTTTATATGCTAGCCCGCTTGTAGTACATGCTCCTGATAGATTTCCATCATTATCCTGCGCTAGTGAAGTAATTGTATCATGATCATCATTTGGTCCCCAAGATTCTTTAATACGTTTATTTTTCTTCCATTCTAACCAACCTTTTCTTGATTCTTCGGTTAGAAGATTTTCTCTTTTAAATCCATTTTTCAAAGCAAATTTTAAGGCACCTTTTCCTGCAAGCATTACATGGTCTGTTTCTTCCATCACTTTTCTTGCAACAGAAATTGGATGTTTAATATTTTGTAAAAATCCAACAGATCCAGCATTTCCATCAGAATCCATAATACATGCGTCTAATGTAACATTTCCTTCGCTATCTGGTCTGCCTCCTAATCCAACTGATTGATTTTCAGCATCTGCTTCTGTAACACGAACTCCTGCTTCTACCGCATCGAGCGCAGATCCATTTTTTTCTAATACTTTTATCGAAGCCTCATTTGCTGGAATTCCATGAGACCATGTTGAGATTACAATAGGATTATTTTTATTCACTTTCATATCTTTATTTCCCGCTAAAAGAATAGGGCTTGCTAGGCCAGCTGCTCCTACTTTGATAAAATTACGTCTTTTCATTATGTGTTAATTTAGGTATATATAAAAAAAATTTACAAATCAAAGATTTGATCTCTTTTTGCAACACCAAAACCATTATTTATTATATTTTTAAATGCATCTGAATTAGAATTTAGAGCAGGATTGGAATGATTTATATGAATAAAGTGAACACCTGATTTATCAGTATTGTTAAGCAAATTGATTGATTCGACAATAAATGGATGAGGTATCTCAGACATGTCTCTTCCAGGAAGTTCATCAATATTATAAAAAGTACCATCAAGCAAGCTATAGTCATTGTCTTCTATTAACCCTTTAATGCTTACTTCCCATTTATCCCATTTATCAATGTCAGGAATAAAAATTAGAGACTTATTAGGTCCTTCTATTTTATATCCTACTGTTTCTGAGTATTCATCGCGATGTGGCACTAAAAATGGCGTAATAGATAATCGCTCGTTTAATTGTACTGCTACATTATCATTAATTTTTTGAATTGATATATTATTTAACCTAACCAACTGATTCCAAGGACCATTTGTCTCTAAAAACTGCTTCATTTTTGGCATCGCATACACAGGAGTTTCTTTTGCCCCCATGACTTCTCTTCCAAGATGAATTAATCCAGTATAATGGCCAATATGAGCATGGGTTAAAAAAATGCCCTTTAAATCATTGTTTGACACGCTATTAAGCTGAGAAGCAAAATCTGGAGTTGCATCAATAATCCATGTTTCATTTGTTTTTGGATCTACAATAGCAATGCTTGATACTTTTAGATGTTTTTCAGGATTATCCCATCTTTCTTCACAACATTCTTTTGAACATCCAGCATGTGGTGCTCCACCATCTTGTGCAACGCCTAATACAATTACATGAGCATTAGAGTTGTAATTAGTTGCAAAAAGAAGTAGTGAAAAAAGTAATAAGAAAGATATTAGATATTTTTTATTCAAAATTAACCGTTATACATAGCATCAATTTCAGCTGTATGCTTTTCAGTAACGACTTTACGCTTGATAGATAATTTAGGAGTTAGTTCTCCTCCCTCTACAGTCCATTCTTCAGGAATAAGAGTGATCTTTCTAATAGATTCATAACGTGAAAACTTTGACATAGCTTCTTCTACGATGGCATTATACATATCATAAACTTTTGGATCGGAACACAACGTCTCCCAATTGCTTGATTCAACTCCATTGCTTTCTGCCCAAGGAATTAGATTTTCTCTACTTGGAACAATCAGAGCAGAAATGAAATTGCGATCATCTCCAATTGCTAAACATTGTTCAACATATTTGTTTGATGTTAAGGTTACTTCCATTGGTTGCGGTGCAACATTTTTACCTCCAGAAGTAACAATTAAACTTTTCTTTCTATCAGTAATCTTTAATAAACCGTCTTCATCAAACATTCCAATATCACCAGAATGGAACCATCCACCTTTCATAACTTCAGCAGTAGCTTCAGGCTCTTTATAATATCCTTTCATGACATTATGTCCGCGACATAAAATTTCTCCATCTTCTGCAATTTTAACTTCTACGCCTGGAATTGGTTTTCCAACCGTACCATACTTAAAAAATTCAGGATGACCTACTGTCATAACAGGACTTGTTTCTGTTAAGCCATATCCTTCTACGATTGAAATTCCAATACCGCAAAAGAATGATCCAACTTCTGGAGACAATGCTGATCCACCGGAAGATGCAGCTGCAACTCTACCGCCTAAAATTGCTCTGAACTTACTTAAAACTAATTTGTCTGCTAAATTCCACTGCAATCCAAGTAGGAATGGTAATTTTGCATCTCTTTGAAAATATGGTGCCGCTTTTAATCCAACATTAATAGCCCAATTAGCAAGCACTTTCTTTACTCCAGTAGCTGCTTCAACGCCTTCCATAATTTTTGCATGAATTTTTTCAAAAATTCTTGGAACAGCGGTCAAGAATGTTGGCCTAACTTCCTGAATATTAGGAACAACAAAACTCATATCTGGTAAATTTTCTGCATAATAAATTTGCATCCCTGCATTAAAACAACCGTAATGTCCTCCCACTCTTTCAAAGCTGTGCGCAACTGGCAGAAAGGATAAAAATGCTTTTTCTGTCATACCATATTTTTCTTGAATAAGATCAATTAATTCTCCAATAGATAACAAATTCCTACAAACATTATCGTGAGTTAGCATTACCCCTTTTGGAAGACCAGTTGTTCCGCTTGTATATATTAAAGTTAACAAGTCTTCAGGTTGAACAGTTTGCGATATTGCCTTAATATCATGAGATGTGTGATTTAAAGATACTATTTTTGAAAAATGAGTAGCATGTTCACCAGAATAGCTTTCATCCATAATAATAATTTTATTTAAATGACATTCATCATCACTTAATAATGGTAAAATTTTATCTAACTGCTCCTCATCTTTAACAATTGCAATTTTACTTTCAGAGTGCTTTACAACATATTGTGATTGTTCAGCAATAAGAGTTGGATAAACTGGAACAGAAACAGCACGAATGTGTGCAATAGCAAAATCAGAAGTACACCATTCAGGAGAATTTGTTCCAATAATTGCTACTTTATCATGTTCATTAATTCCAAGATTCTTTAAACCGTTTGCAAAACCTTCTACGCGTGCTTGCAATTCGTTAAATGTTTGCCCTTTCCATTCACCGTCTTTTTTAACAAAATATGTTTCAGTATCTTGATTTTCGGAAACAACTCGTTGAAACATTTGAGGAATAGTTGCAAATGTAGCCTCTACTCCTTTATATCCTGGATGTGAATTATTGCTCATGATTATATCATTGACAAAATAAGTACTTTATCTCAAATTAGTCAATTGTTTTTGCCGGGGTGGCGGAATTGGTAGACGCGCTGGTCTCAAACACCAGTGAGGATTTCCTCATGTCGGTTCGAGCCCGACCCTCGGTACAAAAAAAGGGCTTTAAACAAAGCCCTTTTTTTTAATTATGTTATCTTGTTGAGATTATTTCTTTTTATCATCCTCTTCTGGTGGGAAAACTTTATCATTTAGTTTCTTAACAGATTTCTTCAAATCAGAGATATCTCTTCTAGTTCTACGTTTTTCTTTATCAAAGTTATCTTCTAACCCTTCAAGGTCACGTTCAACATTTTTAATTTTCTTACTTAAATCACGTTCAACTCTTTTAATCTCATAAGCTAGATCATCTATAAGGTTTCCAAGAGAGTCTGCTTTAGTATAAATTAATTTTGTGTTTGCAAGAATCATTTGTCTTCCTTCAGCAATTTTTTTGCCTTGACCAATATTGTCAAGTTCGACATTTTTAACTCTTGTTCTAAATTCTGTATTTACTTGATCAACATGCTGTTCACGATCTTCTTGCAATCTTTCCATTTCAGCCATAGCAGCATTATATTGAAACAAAGAACCTGCAACAGCGGCAGCAAGAAATAAAACAACAACGCTTAGTACTTTTTCTGTATTTGATAACATATATTATCCTTTTCTTTTTTTGAGACAATTGAAACTAATCAATGAAAATTCAATATGAAAACTTTTTTTTATTAATTTGGAATTTTTCCAATTCGAGATAATCTCGGTATATAATTGTCTAAATTAATCGAAAACCATGTAACAAGCGGTTGTCCAAGAATATGGCTTCTTGGAACAAATCCCCAAAATCTTGAATCTTCACTATTGTCTCTATTGTCTCCCATCATCCAAAAATAATCTTGTGTTAATGTGTATGTTTTTACTTCATTAATTGGCTTACCATTAATATATAGATACTGTATAAACTCTTCTGTAATCATTGGAGACCATGGCGTTATTAATGTAGCGCCTTCGCTTGGCACATAACCCCTATAAACACTTTTATCTCCAGTTCTTCTATAAATATCCCTTGGGCTCATATTGGTAAAAGCCAATGCATTATCTTCATAAATGAGTTCTACCTTGTTGCCCTCATACAATAATAATGGTAGAATTAATTTCCAATTCATGTTTTGATCTAAACTAAAAGTATCTCCTTTTTTTGGAACAGTAATTTCAGGATATTGATCTTTATTTCCTTCTACTCCAAGGAATATATCTGGATCAACAATTGCTTTTGAAAATTCTTTTGCAATAAATTTTCCTCCTGCTGGCAATGAAACAATTTCTCCATTTACATAAGTATCTTGGTTGTCAATCTTAATTGAATCACCCGCAATTGCAATACAGCGTTTTACATATTTATATACTGGATCCCTAGGATATTCAAAAACTACCACATCTCCTCTTTCAACTTCTTTAAACGCTGGAAAACGATATTCAGGCAAGAAGGTTGGAATGCTAATTGCGGTAAAAGGTACCCATATTTTCTCTGGGACTTTCATTCCATAGATATAACGACTTCCAATGAGAAAATCGCCTTTTAAGATATTCTCTTCCATGCTACTTGTTGGAACAATGTAAGCCTCTACTACTGTTTCTTTTAAAAACAAAATAATAAGAATAAGAGCCAATAATGATTTTGCTTCTGCTATAAATCTATTCATTTACTCACCATACTGGAAATAGGTTCAAATGTTTGACGATGTATTTTTGTAAAAGAAAATTTTTGTAGAGCTGTACGATGTTTTGTTGTTCCATACCCTTTATTGTTTAAAAAATCATACATAGGATAAATATAGTGAAATGAACGCATAATTTCATCTCTCGTAACTTTTGCAATAATCGAAGCCGCCATAATAGATGGAATTTTTTGATCTCCCTTAATAATTCCTTCATTTGGAATAGGGATATCTAATGAAAATCCATCAACCATTATTTTGTCTGGTTTTTTTGATAATTCATTGATTGCGTCAATCATTGCATGTTCAGATGCAACTTTAATATTGTAATCATCAATATAATTACTCCATTTAACACCAATTGCAATAGATAGTGCATTCTTCATTATATCATTATACAAGGCTTGGCGTTTTAGTTCCGATATTTTTTTAGAATCATTCAGTCCTTTAATATCGTTTTTTAAGATTACAGCAGCTGCAACTACTGGGCCAGCTAATGCTCCCCTACCTACTTCATCTACACCGGCAATTAACATGGAAATAAAATTAATAATAAAATTCATGTTTACTTTTAAAAATATTTTTTAAAATGTTGCCATGTCAAAACAAAGATATGCCTTAATAGTATTTGGAATTATCGGGGTTGTGCTTTTATTTGCAGGAGTACATTTTTACGATAGTGTCTGGTCATTTCCAGGAAATCTATTAGGCGAAGATTTTCTAAAAAGCTTCCCAATTGCAAGTATACCACTTATGGTGTTTGCATTATTGGGAACTGGAATTTATATGACATTCAAACTAGGATTTCCTCAGTTAAAACATGTATTACATGGGATAAGAGTAACACGAGGAGATTATGATGATGTTGAAGATGAAGGCGATTTAAATCACTTTAGAGCTCTTTCTACAGCTTTAGCAGCAACAGTTGGAATTGGAAATATTGCTGGTGTTGCTATTGCAATTTATTATGGTGGACCTGGAGCATTGTTTTGGATGTGGATTACTGCATTCTTTGGGACTGCACTCAAATATTCAGAATGTACGCTTGCATTACAGTATCGTGAGACTGATTCAGTTGGTAATACTGCTGGCGGCCCAATGTACACCATCGAAAATGGTCTAGGACCTAAATGGAGATGGCTTGCTGTAGCTTTTGCATGTTTTGCTATTATTTGTTCATTTTTTACAGGAAATGCAATACAATCCTTTACTTTAACTGATCAACTGTACAGTCAATTTCTCCCTTTATTAGGATCAGAAAATTGGCTAATGTCAAAATCTGTTGTTATTGAAGGTATTTTTGAACCTTCTATATTCCAAATAGTTCTTGGACTTATGATAGCATCTATTGTAGCTATGGTTATCCTAGGTGGAATTAAACGTATTGGTAATGTAACAGGATACCTTGTTCCAATTATGGCTGTTATCTATGTTTTTACTGCTTTATTTATCATTTTAAGCAATTATGAGAAAGTAGGTGAATCGTTTGGTACTATTTTCAAAATGGCGTTTAATCCTCCAGCAGAAATTGCTGGGATAAGCGCAGGTGCTTTTATTGCTTTTTTAAACACAATGATGATGGGTGTAAAACGAGGATTATTTTCTAGTGAAGCTGGACAAGGCTCTGCTGCAATTGCACACTCTACAGCAAAAACAAAATATTCTGTTAGAGAAGGTGTAGTTGCTCTTTTAGAGCCATATATCGATACAATCGTTATATGTACTTTAACTGGTTTAGTGATTATGGTAACTGATTCATGGCACTATACACAATTTTATGGCCAAAGAATTGATACTGCTATTACATCAGATATGTGGATGAATAGTAGCGTGCTTACCAGTCATGCTTTTGCTCAAGGAGTACCCTTTGGAGATAAGATTGTCACATTAGCTGTGGTGCTTTTTGCAATCTCTACTGCTATTAGTTGGTCTTTTTATGGTGATAGAGCAACAGAATATCTATTTGGAACAAAAGCGATTCCATTCTATCGTTATTGCTATGTATTTATGGTTTTTGTTGGTGCTGTACTAATGCTTGAACCTGTATGGATTTTTGGAGATGCTGCACTTGGATTTATGACCTTCCCTAACCTCATTGCAATTATCTTGCTTAGCACAAAGCTTAAATCATTATCTAGTAGTTATTTCGAAAAATATTAAGCTTGAATTTCTTTTTTTAGATGAGCTGCAAAATCATGATAATCCACTTCTAATTTATGTCTTGGAGTATCAATAAAATCAAATGACTTATTTTCTTTTTGATTTTTAATTGCTCTTTGTAGATCAATAGGAAGTTTCCATTCACCTTTAAGATATTTTGCTATTAATTGAGATTGTAAGTCTGATAAAGGCCATATACACCCTAAAGGTTGAATTAAACCTACAAACATAAGATTATTGATATCTGGATGGAAACAAAGATTATACAAATCAACATCGTTGTTTTCATAATCAGCAATAGATTGATCAAGAAATGGAAATGTGATCTTATACCCTGTTGCATACATAACATAATCGTAAGATTCCTTAGAACCGTCTTTAAAAACAACAGATGATTCACTGAAAGAGCTTATATCTACTTTTGGAGCAATTTTTCCATGCTTAATAAAATACAATAACTCTGAATTAATCGTAGCATGGGCTTCAAGAATATCATGATCTGGTTTTTGCAATCCATAGTTGTCATAACTTCCTTGCAAAAATCGTAGTATAAGTTTTTGGATAAATAACCGAATCCCTTTTGGAATCCATACTGTTTTTGCATAGTATTCATCAGAAGGTATCCCCATTAAAAATTTTGGAATAAAATGATAACCTCTTCTCATGCTAATATGTGTTTTTTTTGCAACCCTACTAACCTCAACAGCAATATCGCAAGCAGAGTTTCCACCACCTACAACTAGGACATTTTTATCTTTAAAAATCTCATTATTTTTAAATTGATGTGAATGCATGATTGTCCCATTAAAATTCCCATTATACTTAGGTAGTCTAGGGTCCCAATGATGCCCATTTGCAACAATCAATACATCAAATTCTTCTACTGTATTATCATTTCCATATTGAATATGCCATTTATTGTTTACCTGTTTTGCTTTATGAACTTTTGTATTAAAACGGATAAAGTTTTTTAATGAAAAATGGTCTACATACGAATTGAAATACTTTAATAATTGAGGTCCTGATGGATAATCAGGGTAATCATCAGGCATTGGAAAATCTAAATATTCAGAAAATTTCTTTGAACTAATAATATGGGTTGTTTTAAAAACGCTTGAATGATTTGTTTTGTCTCTATAAACCCAGTTCCCTCCTATTTGATCACTCATCTCAAAACAGGTTATATTAACAAAACCATTAGCAGTAAGATTTTTTAATACGGTAATCCCGGATGGGCCTGCGCCGATAACAGCAATTTTACTATTTAGATTAAACAAATTAATTAAGATTTAAATATTTCTTAACATCAGAAACAACGCTCTTTAAAACTTTGCTATCATTTTCTAATAACAATCTAACTTTTTCTCTTCCTTGAGCCATTTTTTCTTCCTTATAAGAAAACCAAGAACCTGTTTTAGTGATAATGCCTGCTTCCAAAGCAATATCTAAGACATCTCCGCTGTAAGATATTCCTTTTCCGTACATAATATCAAACTCAGTTGTTTTGAATGGAGGTGCTACTTTATTTTTTACCACCTTAACACGCGTTCTACTACCAATCATATCTGTTCCTGTTTTAATTGCAGCAATTCTTCTTATATCAATTCTAACAGATGAGTAAAACTTCAAAGCCCTACCGCCAGGAGTGGTTTCAGGACTTCCAAACATTACGCCTATTTTTTCTCTTATTTGGTTGATAAAAATAACACAAGTACCTGATTTTGCAATTGGTCCAGATAGTTTGCGCAATGCTTGTGACATTAATCGAGCTTGTAGCCCAACAGTCACGTCACCAATCTGACCTTCTAATTCTTTCATAGGAACTAGAGCAGCTACAGAATCTACTACGACAACATCCAAAGCACCTGTAGTTACTAACCTTTCTAATATATCTAATGCTTGTTCTCCAGAATCTGGTTGAGAAACAAGCAAATCATCAGTGTTGCAACCCAAATTTTTTGCATAAACGGGATCTAATGCATTCTCTGCATCAATAAATGCAGCATTACCACCATTCTTTTGACATTCGGCAACAACGTGTAAAGCTAATGTAGTTTTTCCAGAAGACTCAGGGCCAAAAACTTCAATTACTCTCCCTCTTGGAACTCCTCCAATACCTAAAGCAACATCTAATGATAAAGAGCCTGTTGGAATTGATTCAACATTCAATTTCGTCTCTCCTCCAAGTCTCATAATAGAGCCTTCACCATACTCTTTTGTTATTTCTTTTTCTATTGTTTCGATTGCTTTAAGTTTCTTATCTGACATTTCTCTTTCCCTATATTTTTAATCTTTTTCTAAAATTTTTCTTAACTCATTCAAACATAACACCACAGTAAGTTCTCGATTAACTTTACGATTTGGTGTCAAATTGTATTGCTTAATATAGACATTATTTTTATAAAATATTCCAACAAATATTAAACCAACCGGTTTTTTTTCATTTCCGCCTGTTGGTCCAGCAATGCCTGTGATACCAATTCCAATATCACTATTTAATTTTTTTGCAATACCAGATGCAAGCTCTGATGCTACTTCTTCACTAACTGCACCATGCTTGTCTAATAAATCACTATCTACCCCAACAATATCTCTTTTTAGAGCATTGCTATAGCACACCACTCCTCCATTAAAATATTGAGAACTTCCTGATAAATTTGTTAGTTTTGCACTCAACATACCAGCAGTACATGATTCTGCAGTTGCAACTGTTAAATTCTGTTCCTTTAATTTATCTGCAACTATTTTTTCCATCTTATCATTATTAAATCCATAAACATACTTACTAATTCGATTTAGAATTTGATCTTTTAAGTCTAGAAGTAATTTATGATTGCTTGTTGTTAATCTAATGTCAACTCCCAACATCCTATGTGGCAGAAAAGCAACATCACAATCCTTATTTGATTCAATCAAATCAACAATCTTTTCCTGTAAGATCGATTCAGGAAGTCCTGTGGTACGAATAGTCTCACAGTGTACTTTTGATGTTAATTTTTCTTCCAAGTGAGGTAAAATATAATTTAACATCATTCCTTCCATTTCCTTTGGTACACCAGGCAAAGCAAAATAATTGGATCCATCTTTTTCAAAATGCATTCCCCTTGCAGTACCAAAGGAATTATCAATCATTTTAACGTTATCTCCTTTGTGTGCTTGGTTACGATTCAGAGTTGGAACTTTCATATTAATTGCTTTAAAACGTTTTTCTAATTCTTTCCAATATTCTTCATCAAAAACAGGGTTGTCACCAAAATATTCATACAATGTTTTTACAGTAATATCATCAATGGTTGGACCCAATCCTCCTGTTATAATAATATGATCACAGTCCTGTGAAAACTCATCAAGAGATTTAGTAATCATATCAGCATCATCTGCAATAGTTTTTTTAATATGGACTTTGAGCCCAATTTCTAATAATCGTTGACCTATCCAAGCAGAGTTACGATCAATAGTAAATCCGCTTAATAATTCATTTCCAATAGTAATGATACCAATTCTCATTATAAAACCCACAAATAAATACTTAAGATAATAATAACAATGCCTGAACTTAAGAATGCTGCAATAATATCATCGCCTATAATTCTCATATAAGGATCATCAGTGGTATCTGATTTTTGCCACCATAAAGGAGCAGTTGTTGGGTCTTCAGCCCAGCCTACAGGACCAATTTTGCTAATATCAAAAATTCGGAATAATATAAATGTTATTACAAAGAGCAACTCTTTATTGTTTATATAGTCAGGTAAATTGAAAGAAAAACCTCCGAAGATATCAGAAAAAACATCCACTACCATAAGAGCAAGAGCCATTCCGATAACTTCATCCAATACAAACTCTTTTGGATCTTCAGATTTGAATAAAGATAGTGACCTATTATATATAGTAGGTGCAAAGAACAGCATAACAAATCCAAAAAATAACAATGGACCAGATGGATCTTTAGCAAAAATAACTGTCAATAAAACAACTAAAGAAGTCCATGTTCCACCTCCTGGTAACCTACCCAATCCAAAGAGGGTTGCAAGCTGATAGTTAAAACCCATTTTTCACCATATAGTGTATACCTGTTGCACCTGCATATATTGCATTTAATCCCATCACTAAATCAATTAACTCTTGCGTTGGAGATGCAACTAAAATAAAGATTACAGCAATATGCTGAAATACTGTTTTTAATTTTCCATATTTTGAAGTGACCAATGGCTTATTTTTATTGCGTAAATATTGGCGATAAAATGTAATTAAGATATCACGTCCAATAATAATGGTATATGCCCACAATGCTATTAAACCATGATATAAGAACACAGTCAGTACTCCAATCATTAAAATTTTATCGGCTAATGGATCAAGAAAGTTTCCTCTTTCATTGACTAAATTATACTTTCTCGCAAGATACCCATCAAGGATATCACTAATACTGCAATAGATAAATAAAATTGATGCGATAAAAAAATTATGAACAAAAATAAAATAGATAACAAAAGGTGTAACTAGAATTCTAGAAAAAGTAAAAAAATCAGCAATGCTCAATTTAATTCCACTCTTTCTTTAATAGCTGTTGCAACTGTTTTATCATCAATATATTCTAAATTACTTCCGACAGGTAAGCCGATTGCAAGCCTAGAAACTATAACCTTATGATCTTTTAATATTTTTTGTAAATACATGGCTGTTGCATTGCCTGACGTGCTTGGATTTGTTGCAATAATAACTTCTTCAACACCATTGTTAATTCGTTCTAACAACTTATCAAAAGATAATTCAGAAGGCCCAATACCATCTAATGGAGAAATTGCTCCACCAAGCACATGATATAATCCATCATAACTATGTGTGTTTTGAATCTTGATTGCATCTTCAATGTTTTCAACAACACAAATATGTTTTGTATTGGCGGCTAAACTGCAACTGCATTCGTTATCTTTTTTAAGGAAAATCATTCCACAATCATCGCAGATTGCTAATTCATTATTGATATTATCTAGAGATGTAATAAGATCTTTCGCAGTGCTTGTATCAGAATGTATAATAAAATATGCAATGCGTTCTGCACCCTTTCTTCCAACGCCAGGGAGCTTTGTTAAAGCATCAATCAATTCTTCAATATATGATTGGATACTAGCCATTATAGACCTGGCAACATATCACTTAAACCACCAGTAACAGACTTTAATTTTTTTGCTGCTGTATCTTTTGCTTTTGTTAGTGCATCGTTTGTAGCAACTTTGATTGCATTATCAATCACTTCTTTATTGCTACTAAGAAGCGTTTCATCAAGCAAAACTTCAGTAACTTTCATATCTGCTGTCATTTTTACAACACATCCACCATTTGAAGCAGAACCTTCTACTTCAATCTGTTCTAACTCTTTTTTGACTTTATCCATTTGAGATTTCATATTTTGTGCTTGTTTCAGCATCTCTTTCATATTCCCAAACATTACATTGTATCCTTTCCTTCAAATAATTCCATCACATCATTCTGATCAACGGAATTTGAATTTTGTTCATCATCAATTTTTTCTACGTTCGTATCCACAGTAATCTTTACAGAAAGTGAAATATTTAGTGTTTTGTTAATACATTCTTCGACAAAATCTAAATTATCATTCATTAATTGTTGGTTAAATTCATTGCTGTCATATGAAATCAACTCAAGCGTATTACCTTTAACTCCTTTGACAATACATTCGCTTAATAAAGCATGAACGGACCCTCTTTCGCTTCCAATTGCTTCTAAAACCTTTTTCCAATCCTTTTTTATATCACCAACTGTTTCAACAGCTTCTTTTTCTTCTTTTTTCTTATCTTTTTTTGTAGCTATTTTTTTAGGTTTTTCTTCAATTTTTTCCTCTTTTACTACAATATCTGAATCTAGAAATCTTTCAATATCTATACTCTTATCAAATTGTAGAAATTTCATTAATGTCATTTCAAAAATTAAAGCTTGATCACTAAAACGTTTGATTGAGGCATACATTTCTGACAAATTATTTGACATACGAACAAGATCTTTTAATGACCAATCATAATTATTCTTTTTATAAAGTTTTTTCATTTCTGGAGATACGCCAATTAAATCTAATCCATTTTTGTAATGCATTAATGTTAAGTTGCGAATATGCCCAATCAACCCTCTAATCAAATCTTCAATAATGTATCCGTTTTCTTTAATATGTTGAATACTTTCAATTAACTTCTCTCCATCTTTTTCATGTAAAGCATTAGTGATATCAAAATAAACCTCTGTTGGAATTATCCCTAAAATATCAACAACAATATCATTGGTGATTTTTTTATCACTAAAAACTAAAATTTGATCCAAAAATCCTAAAGCATCTCTCATGCTTCCATCTGATTTAGCAGCAATTAACCCTAATGAAGATTCATCAATTTTGACTGATTCTGCTTTTAAAATTTCTTGTAATCTTGCTTTAACAACTTCATTGGTTATAGGTAAGAAGTCAAACCTTTGACAGCGAGAAATGATTGTCTGTGGTACTTTGTGTACATCTGTAGTTGCCATTACAAATTTTACATGAGACGGTGGCTCTTCAAGTGTTTTTAGCAAAGCGTTAAAGGCTTGTGTTGTTAACATATGAACTTCATCAATAATCACTACTTTAAACTTGCCTTCTAATGGTGCAAATTTGATATTTTCTCGCAATTCTCTTATTTCATCAATTCCACGATTTGATGCACCATCTATCTCAATAACATCCATAGATCTACCTTCTATAATCTGCTGAATTACATCTGATTCGATATCATAATTCGTAGAAGGTTCTTCAGAGCCATTTAAACACATTGCAAGCAATCTTGCTGTTGTGGTCTTTCCAACGCCTCTAGGACCAGCAAACAAGAAAGCTTGTGCAATGCGATTTTTTTCAAATGACTTAACTAAAGTTTTTGCAATATGGTCTTGCCCCACCATATCTTCAAAGCGTTTAGGTCGCCATTTTAATGCTAAAATTTGGTAATTCTTACTCAACTTCTTTTTCTAACTGAGCCTTTAAACTATCAGCTTTGACAGTGCTCGCATTTAGTCCCATGCTAGCTGATTGGTTAAAATATTTTAACGCTGACTCGTCATCTCCGATAGCAAGATAATAATCACCCATTGAATCATATGGGTTTGCCATATTTGATGCTAGCCTAATCTGTGATTGCAATGCATTCCCAGCATTATCAAGATCATCTTTATCCATATAAGCATACCCTAACATATTGTAAGCAGGAGTCATATCAGGATCTTTTGCAAGTAATGCATTTGCTTTTTCAATTACTGCATCAGATCCAATTGAAGCCATTGTAGCAAAAATAGTTTCAAATGCTAACATTGAATCATCTGGATATTTAACAGATAGCGCTTCAACTGTTTTATTGAAAACATCATTAGTCCCATCTGCAACGCTTGCAGCTAAGGCGTTAATTAAAGATGCTTCATCTTCTGTTGCATTTAAAGACATGCTTACTGCAATATCAAGGTCATCTCTAAGATCTTCTTCATTTCCTAAAAATGCACTTGTTCTAGCTCTCATTCCATATGCTAACGCAAAATTTGGATCCAGCTCAATTGCTTCGCTAAACTTTTCATATGCTCTGTCCCAATCAATATTGTATAAATACCATCCACCAACATTAAATGCATTTTTTGCATCTTGATTTTCTGTAGAAGAAGGCATAACCATTGCTTCTCCATTAGCCCATTTTGCTTGTCTAATAGTTCTTGCAACATTCATTGGTCCCCACAAGTAATCAGGATTTGCATCCACAGCTTGTTGATAGTAGTCTAAGGCGCTATCAAAATCGCCTTTCATCAAGTGGTACTCACCCATTGAATCTAATGCATTCGCAAAACCATCTTTACCGCGTTCTGCACGCATATATCTTCGTAAATGACCAGCTGCTTTGTCAAACTCTTCAGATCCTGGTTCTTCTCTATTCATATAGGTATATGCAAGCAAGTTAGATAGAAATCCGGTTGATCCTGGTGAAGCATTAAATGCTTCTTCAAGCACTGTTCTTGCTTCATCTACTTTGTCATCACCTAATAAACTTCTTGCAACACCATTTGCTAAATATGGATCATTCGGATATTTTTTATATAGACTTTGATAGCTATCAAATCTACCACCTTCACCTTTGGTCCAATTAACCGCATCTTGTGCCAATGTTTTTTCAGGATGACCTGACTTGGATAGCTCTAATGCTTTGTTATAGAAATGTCTTCTTTGTACTCTATCATTTTCAACATGTCCTCTATTTAGATAACACGAAACACAATTTGGATCTTTTGCAATTCCTTCATCAAATTTATCTCTAGCTAAATCCCACATCACGTTATGCGCAAGATATAAGCCTTCTTCAACTTCACTGGCTGCATCTCCTGTTTGTCTTGGCATCATTCCATCAGAAGTACCGCAACTAACAGCAAACATGATTAACGCTATTAAAAATGAAAATAATGTATATTTTTTCATGATTTTTCTCCCATTTTTTATTTAAATCTTATCTATAATATATTAGAATTAAATTAGATTTACCTTGTAAATACAAAAGTATTATCTTCCGATAACTTAGAATCAAATTTATAGTCTTCATAATTAAAATCTTTAATATCGTTTAATTTATCTATTTTATTTTTCATGATATATTGAGTCATTAATCCTCGAGCTTTTTTTGCATTAAACGATATAAATTTAAGTTCACCATCGCGATATTCTTTAAAAACGATAGATAAAATATCTCCATTTAATTTAGATAAATCAATTGCAGAAAAATATTCAATAGATGCACAATTAATAATCACTGGAGAAGAATGTTTTTTTAATGTTTTATTCAAGCTTTTTGTTATTGATTCTTTCCAGAATGCATACAAATCTTTTCCTTTTGGATTTTGAAAACCAACTCCCATTTCTAGTCGATAAGGCTGAATTAAATCAAGTGGTTTTAAAATGCCATACAAACCTGATAAAATACGAAGATGGTCTTGTGCAAAAGTAAAATCTTTATCAGAAAAAGTATCTGCTTTTAATCCAGAATATACTCCTCCATCAAAAGCCAACACTGCTTGTTTTGCATTTTCTTGATTAAACGGAAGTGCCCAACGATCAAATCTTTCTCTATTAAGTTTTGCTAGCTTATCGCTAATATCCATTAAATCTTTTAAATCATTTTCAGTAAGATTTTTTGCTTCGTTTGCTAATGTTTCAGCGCTTTTAATAAACTCACATTGCGTATAATGATCAATGATATCTTGAGAATCAAGATTCAATTTCTTTGATGGAGACAATAAAGTAATCATTCTATCTCCTGTAAATTTTCTTTAACTATATCATCTACCGGAATTGACTTTTGTTCTTTAAAATTAAACATCACAAATGTGTGGATACTTTGAAAAACAGGAGTATCTTCTCCTTTTAAAAATAAAGCTTCATGTACATCATAACTTTTTGTGCCAACCCTAGTGATACGAAAACCAACATCAAATTTAGCAGGATGATGTGATTGTTCTATATATGTGACCTGCATTGAAGCCAATAAACCTGCGCTTGTGCTATCAAAATCCAAAGGGAGTTTTTCTTCTCCATACATATGTATTAAAAAGTCTTTATGTGCTGTTTCTAAAATGCTTAAATAAATTGTATGATTGATATGTCCTAATGTATCTGAATCTCTCCATCTTGTTGATGCAGTGGTAAAAAAATCATACTCTGATCGTGATAAAATTTTTTGCATTATAACAGCTGCTCCTTATATGATTGACATATATCCCATATTTTTATCCAATGGTCTTTATTGTAAGATACTTTAGATGATTTGATTTCTTTGCATTTAAAAAAATATTTTCCAGTTATATTCTCTACTTCATCTGATGTAGAAAGATATATACTTGAATCTGCGCCATCTTGAACTGTTCTAGCAAATATCCTTGACCCAAATTTAACAATTTTCTTTATAACATTCCCTTCATTGCCTCCAATGTTTGTATCAACAAATCCCGGGTGCAGACAATTAGCTGTTACTTTATCTTGCATCTCTGCTAAGCGATAAGTAAACATAATATTCATCAATTTAGAAATACAGTAGGATTTCCACCATGAATGCCCTTTTTCTGAATTAATATTATCAAAATCAATAGACGCACCAATATGGGCATTTGAAGCTACGTTCACCACGCGAGATCCATGAGATTCTGATAACATATCCATTAGATTTGTTGTCAAAACAAAATAATTCATTTGATTGGTAGCAAATGTTTTTTCTAATCCTTCATCTGTAATAATTTTATATCTATTTGCCCCACCTGCATTATTTAACAAAACATTTAAGTGAGAATACTTTTGTTTGATTTGATTAGAAAGCTTATGAATCTCTTTAACTAAACTTAAATCTGCTTGAAAAAAATCTATTTTATCATTTCCAGTATGAGAAATAATTGATTCGATTGCTGTTTTTGCTTTATCTGGGTTTCTACCAACAAGACCAACGCGATATCCTTGAGATGCAATTGTTTTTGCAGCAGCTAATCCGATTCCATCAGTAGCTCCAGTGATAATTATATTTTTTTCATTCATAAACGCTCTTTGAACGAACTAATATTAATTATAAATTGAACCCGATGTTACAAATTTATGAAGCAATTTTAATGCCTTGGGTTATATTGGGTTGCATTACTTTCTTAGTTTTGTTAAAAATTCCTGCCCCTTATGGGAAATTTACCAAAACAAGTTGGGGACCAATGATTCCTAGTCAATTAGGATGGTTTGTAATGGAAATTATTTCTCCAGCTATGTTTGCCTATTTCTTCCTTATTGGAGATACAGATAAAAATTGGGTTATGTGGGTGTTTTTTATATGTTGGATAGGTCATTATACCAATCGAAGCATTATCTATCCTTTAAGACAGAAAAATCCAGCAAAAATGCCTCTTTCTATTGCATTGTTTGCATTCTTATTCAATATTGTCAATGGATTTGTAAACGGCTATTTTTTAGGTTCTATACAATCCTATACAATGGATTATCTTAGTAATTGGAATTTTATTTTAGGAGTTATTTTATTTCTTATAGGAATGAGGATCAATATGCAGTCAGATACAATCCTTCTAAGCCTACGATCAAAAAACAAAGGATATCAAATTCCAAAGGGAGGATTTTTCAAATATATATCTTATCCAAATTATTTTGGAGAAATTTTAGAATGGACTGCATTTGCATTAATGACATGGTCTTGGGCAGGATTCTCTTTTATGATATGGACAATGGCTAACTTAGTTCCAAGAGCAATTAAAGGACATGAATGGTATCATCAACAGTTTGATGATTATCCAAAAGATAGAAAAGCTATTTTTCCTTTCTTTTTGTAGAAAAATACTCTTGAATTAATGATAAAGATTTATCCTCAAGTATCCCTCCTTTTACTACGGAAGGCATGGTAGCATTTGGATTTCCACAGATTTCAAATTTAGAACCACAAGCACCTAATTCTTCATCATAGCATCCAAAATATAACTTTTCAATACGACTATTCACAATAGCACCAGCACACATTGAACAAGGTTCTTTTGTAACATAAATTGCACATTCATTTAAACGCCAAGTATCTAATGTGGAAGAAGCTGCAGTAATAGCTATCATTTCAGCATGAGCGGTAGCATCATTAAGAGATTCACATTGGTTATATCCTTGTCCAATAATTTTATTATCGTAAACAATAATACATCCCACTGGGACTTCATCAGTATCAAAAGCTCGTACTGCAAGTTTTAGTGCACGATCCATCCATTGTTCATGGGAGATTGTGTTTATTTGAACATCTGTAGACACGAGTACGCCCGGAAGGACTTGAACCCACAACCTTCTGGTCCGTAGCCAGACGCTCTATCCAATTGAGCTACGGGCGCATATGTAAAACGGAAAGAACTTATGACCCAAAATCTATTTCTTCAACCTGATAAATTTTCTTGTTATTGACGCCACCGCCATCAAATTGAACAAATGCAAGAATATTCAAATCGCTCGGATCCCAGCTAACGCCAGAATCATTTGGCCAATTACTATTTAATGTCCAATCGATATTAGTTGTAAGTGATTCTCCTGCATCTAAATTCAAAGCTTGACCAAAAGTAACAATACCTTCAGGGCTTGTGTCAGAATTAAGAAAATCTATAAATACTTGATGAAATACTGTTTGTCCATTTGGAGCGCCATATTCTGAATCATCATGTGAAACAGCAATATAGTATTTAAATCCAAGATTTCTTACATCTCCTGCAGCGGTTACTTTTACTGTTCCGCTAAGCTTATATCCATCCAAACTAACATTCATATCAATGTCAAACGGTGAATTTGGAGTAACAGTATCTACCATCCTTGCATGAGTTCTCCAGGTAGAAGCACCAGAACCAGAATCGGTTAATCCTTGAGTAAATGCATGAGGAACATATCCTACATTATAATATCCTTCACGAACAATTACCGGATTTTGATTCCAATCATAATAAGGATCTCCTGCAGCTGGCCACCAAACATGGTAACGTAAAATAATCCATTTATCTGCTATATCACTTACATATGTTGATGATGTAGGATCTAAATATCGATCTAAAGTATTGTTTTGTGCAGTACAAGGACCGCAAGTAGTTGAAGTAAATAATTCTGTTAAAATCTTAGTTGGCACAACCTGTGTGTTTCCACCTGTGTTTCCACCTGTTTCTCCACCGCCTCCATCAGCAGTTGCAGTTACAGCATCTCCACCACTACCACAAGCAAACAAAACCAATACTGTTAAACTTAATAATATATTCTTGTTCATAAATATTATACCTCTCATCACGCTAAATATATATAATTTAATTGAAACTAACGTTGTAATCAATCCTTAGTCCATCTTCAAAAGATTGAATATATCGACACACTCCATTAGTGCAATCTAATCCTCCTCTAATAGACCCATAGAACACTTCTAATGCACTATCTGGTTTAATTCTATATGTTAATGACATAGAATTCCATGTATTGGATTCAAAATTTGATAATGCTTCATCGCTATTCGTTGATTCATTTGCAATGGTTAGTGACCATTTTGATGAATAATTTGCTGTTAAGCTCACAAAAGTATTTTTTTGATATTTTTCAGATAATAAAGATGTGAAAGATGATTTTCCATTGTTAGTGACTTCAAACCCTTTTTTAGCACGCTGTAGCTCCAACTGCATTTCTATACTCCACAAATCATTCAAAGTAATATTCACCATTGATGGAAAAGTAATAGCTTTATTTACTTCAAATGACTCAGAAACATCTGAATTTGTAAGCACGGCAAAAGTGTCAGACAAATAATCAAATCCTATTCTATAAAAAACATTCCCTGATTTATTATATCCATTTAATTCAATAAAAAACTCATCGAATGGATATGAGTCTTTATCACTGCTTGGAAATAATGAATTGCTATTACCTGCTGTGGTTGTCAACGGTTCAGCATTCCATACACCAAATTCATCGCTATGCCATCCTTTTGTAGAGCTAGATTTACTATAACTAACAAGCAATGTTTTGTCATCACCTAATGGTCCTGTTAGCTCTAATTCTAAACCAACTTCATCATTTAAGTTTGCCTGTTTTGAGTTGCGACTTAATAATTTAAAACTGTGTTGATAATATGCAGTTGGCGATCGTTGAATATCAAGGGCTTGTGCATAATTGTTTACGATATCATCTCGCTCACTTGGATCTTTTATATCAATTCTGTATCGTCTATAATTTGATGTTAATGACCAATCATCAATGTAATTAATATTCGATAAATAAATACCATTGCCTTTATCGGATTCTAAATTATTTTCAGTTCCATTTCGTTCAGATCTTTTATGCATAAAGGATAAAAACAAATCACCTTTGTTATAAGGTTTTTCAAAACGCATTCCGCCAATTGTGCTTGATATATCAGTATCAGATTGTTCTGTTAACAATAAAGAAAATCCCATTATTAAACCTGAAGAAGAAAGCGTTAGATCTGAACCATATATATTTTGGTCTAAAAAGTAGTTTGGAATTCGTGGATTATAACCTCCTAATAGGGTCGTGCTTTTTCTTATACCGCTCTCCCCTCCTAAAACATTTAATATAAGATCATCTTTTTGATATTCTACGCTTACACCTCTTGCGCCTGTGTCAAAATCTAAATGTTGATACATCACTTGATTAAGAATTAACCCTCTTCCCCATGTTTTATAAAAGTCTCCCAATTCAAGTGAAAAATTCTCATTATAATATCCTAATAAAAATTCACGCACTCCCTCTTCTTTTAGTCCAATTTCAGGAGGATTACTTAACTCTAAACTCAATGATGCTTCAAATCGGTGTTCTGGTCGATTTAAAGTTATTCCTAAATTAGAATAAATTTCATCATATGCATAATCACCTTCTCCATCTCCATAACGAAAATTGAGATAGCTTGAATATTCAACTTGAGCTAATAAACTGCTAAAAAACAAAATGAAAATATATTTATTCATCTAATGCTTTATCCAATTCTTGTTTAAATATTTGCTCATCTCCATTGACAAAGCCGCGTTTTCGATAAACAATTTCGCTATCAATTGTGATAAAGGTTAAAGGAATAGGCCTTGCATTAAAACGTTTATAAAGCCTTTTATCATAATCCATTATAATATGATAATTATCTCCTTTTAGATATTTTTTTGAATTCACAAATGATTTTACCTTAGGTATCTTTCCAGCATCATCAGTGTTAATTAGCACAACAGAAATATCGTAGCTATTATCTTGAATCAACTTTTCTATAGCATAAATTTCTTTAATACAAGGAATACACCATGTTGCCCAGAAGCTAACAATACTAACGCCGTTGGTTAATTCATTTAAATTAACCGTTTCATTATTCAGTAAACGTACCTTTGTACTTGGAATTGTTGATTGTCCAAATAAAACAGATATGACTAGAACCAAAAAGCCATATTTTCTCAAGACAGCTCCTTCACACCTTCTGATAATCGTTTAACACAAATATCTTTGCCAAGCAAAAGCATCGTGTCAAAAATACCCGGACCATAAGTTAAGCCAGAAAGAGCAAATCGAACCGGTTGCATGAGCTTGCCAAGAGACAAATCATGTTGATTCATTAAATTTTCAAAAATGGACTCTAATGTTTGTTTATCAAAATTTTCTTCAATATTTATAGCATTTAATAAATCATCAATAATTTGAGAAGAAATTTCATTCCAAATCTTATTTTTGATATCCATATCATAAATGATATGATCAACAAAAAATGTATCTGAAATCTCCATCAAGTCTGTTAATGTTTTTGATCTATCTTTTGTTAAAGATAAAACATCACTTTTGTATTTATCTGATTGTCCTTGACCCCAACTAGGATTGAGTTTTTCAAGTTCTAAAATAACAATATCAATACTAATTTTGGCCATATGTTGACCGGAAACCCATAATAATTTTTTTTCATCAAATGTTGCTGGTTTCTTTTGAACTTGCTCTAGATTAAAACCATCAATTAAATCATCTAAATTAAAAATTTCTTGTTCAGAGTCTGGATTCCAACCTAACAAAGAAAGATAATTAAGAATTGCCTCAGAAGTGTAACCTTTGTCGCGATATTCTTGAACGTTCGTAGCTGTATGACGCTTGCTTAATCTTTTTTTATCAGCTCCCAAAATCATTGGTAAATGCGCAAAAGTTGGAACATTTAAACCAAGAGCTTTATAGACTAATATTTGTTTTGGTGTATTTGCTAAATGATCATCTCCTCTTATAACATGAGTAATATTCATATCAGAATCATCAATTGTTACTACAAAATTATAGGTTGGAGTTCCATCTGACCTTGCAATAATAAAATCATCTAAATCGTTATTATTAACTTTAATATTTCCATACACTAAATCATCAAATTCTGTTATACCATCAGGAATTTTTAGTCGCACTGTAAACGGTTTACCTTGATCAACTAGCTCTTGTTGTTGGCTTTCCGTATAATCTCGATACGTTTTTGGAACACGAAATGCTTCTTTATTTTGTTCTGATTTTTCACGCAGATTATCTAATTCCTCTTTAGTAATAAAACATCGATATGCGGTCCCATTCTCTATCATCGAAACAACAACAGATTGATGACGTTCAATATTTGAAGATTGATATACAATTTCGTCATCCCAAGACAATCCTAACCACTGTAATGCATCAGATATTTGATCAACATATTTTTGTTCAGAACGTTCAGTGTCAGTGTCTTCAATACGCAATAAGAATGTCCCATTATTCTTTTTTGCATACAACCAATTAAATAACGCTGTTCTAGCTCCTCCAATATGCAAGTAGCCCGTTGGACTAGGAGCAAATCTGACAATAGGTTTGTTCATTGCGGAGGCGGTAGGATTCGAACCTACGAAGGGCTTGCACCCTTGCTGGTTTTCAAGACCAGTGCATTCAACCGCTCTGCCACGCCTCCTAGATTAAATTTAATTGTATGGATTGTTTATATATAGTAATTTTTTGCGTCGCAATTTATTGGATAAAAAACTAAAGGGAAACAAATGAAAAAAATAATTTATCTAACAATCTTCTGTACTATGATATCGGCACAAGGATTAGAGTTAGAAGGAAAAAAAATAGCACCAAAAAAATCAGTGGCTCCTATGAAGCAGTTAGTTGATGGCAATATCCCATCAACAATTATCTTAGATAATAAGAAGAGCGTTTTAAGATGGAAAGGTGGATTGAAATTTGTTAATAATGATCATACCGGCACTCTAAAAATAGGACAAGGAAGACTCCTTATTAGTCAAGATAAAAACTTCACAAGAGGAAAAATTCAAGTCAATATGATGAGTATGAAAAATACAGATATGGAGCCTGCAAAAGGAGAACGTCTTGTTGGTCATTTGAGAGGTGATGATTTTTTTCATGTAGATCGCTTCCCTACTGCTACTTTAGATGTACAAACATCAAAAATAATAGGTAAAACATCATCTGGTTTATATGAAGTAAAAATTGAAGGTCATCTAACTATTAAAGGCGTAAAAAAACCTATTACGTTTGATGCAGAAATTGACCTGGATTCACCAATTAAAAAAGCAACAGGAACTATAGTATTTAATAGAGCTGATTTTGGTATTCAGTATAGATCTGAAATGCATTTAGGAAATCCTGATTCATTTTGGAATCAACTGCGTTCTGTTAGAGATACAACAAAAGATCGTGTTATTCGCGATGAAATAGAAGTTGAATTTGAAATTGTTTCTATAGCAGGAATGCTTAGAAAATAATCTATTAGCCCATCAAACCCTGATAGATAAGATATGGGATAATAATGTAAAGAGTAACATCTCGGATGAGATAATAAAAAAACAATGCTACTCCGACCTTCCATCCATACTTTTTGAAAAGTTCTTTTAAAGCATATTTTAAACCATGTTTTCTAGTGTTGTGTTTGAGTTCATTTAATGGTTTAAACATGGCTTAATATAAATTGTTTAATTTTATATTTCCAGTATCATTCTATAGCACTCAACATCAACGTTAGCAATTGGAATAGTGCCTTTGGTAGATTCCATTATAGTAAACCCTTCACTCTTATAAAGAGAGATTGCCTTTAAATTCTTATTTAAAACTAGGACTTTGGTCGGTTTTTCTGTCTTTTTTACTGCAAACTGCAATAATTGTCTACCGTAGCCCTCACCTTGAATATTTGGATGAACATAAAGCCATGTAATTTTAGAAGAGTTGAATGCGACAAAACCAACTATTTTATTATCTATTTCTCCAACGTAAATCTTATCTTCAAGAAGTTTTTCTTCTACATAACATTTTTCTAATGGGACAAAAGCTTTCTGAGGCGCTGATCCTTTTAATTCACCAGGCCTTGCTGCATCATGAATTTCACAAATGAAATTCCAATGTTCATCAAAAACAAATTTCTTAATATTCATTGCGGAGAGACAGGGATTCGAACCCTGGTTACGCTATTAACGTAAACACGCTTTCCAAGCGTGCGCTTTCAGCCGCTCAGCCACCTCTCCAAAATTAATTATTCTTTGGAGGATTCTTCAGCTTCTTCAGCTGAGTCTTCTTCAGGTGCCGATTCTTTTTTTGATACTTCTTCGGCTGGCTCTTCAGTAGGTGTTTCTTCTGCTGGAGCTTCTTCTTGAGTGTCTTCAGCTGGAGTTTCCTCTGCTGGTGTTTCCTCTTGTGATTCTTCTACTGGTTCTTCAGTAGACAATTCTTCTGCTGGCTCTTCTTCCACAGGTTCTTCTGCTGGAGCTTCTTTATTTTGTTCAACAAAGTCTTCTGCAAATGATGAAATATTAGAAGATTCCTCTTCACGCTTTAAAGCTTGATCAATATTTTCATTTTCTTCAAGACGTAGCAT
>Ga0208261_1000143_pt1 | contig 29197 bp, 26 predicted proteins | sample Knorr_S7_td_DCM__FD_185595 | JGI IMG/M metagenome (GOLD analysis project Ga0208261, IMG submission 185595) | Marine microbial communities from Southern Atlantic Ocean transect - Knorr_S7_td_DCM_ad_131m_LV_B (SPAdes) (version 3) | ecosystem: Environmental > Aquatic > Marine > Oceanic | place...
TGATTCTTGATGATGGAGGTGATTTAACGAATATGGTACTTGATAATTATTCTGAACTCATTCCTGAAATAAAAGGTCTCTCTGAAGAAACAACAACAGGAGTTCATAGGCTTTATGATAGAATGAAAGCTGGCACATTGTCTCTTCCTGCTATTAATGTTAATGATTCTGTAACTAAATCAAAATTTGACAATAAATATGGTTGTAAAGAAAGTGCTGTAGATGCAATTAGAAGAGCTACTGATATTATGATAGCAGGTAAGAGAGTTGTCGTTTGTGGTTACGGTGATGTTGGCAAAGGAACTGCTGCTTCTTTTAGAGGAGCTGGTGCAATTGTAACTATTACTGAAATTGATCCAATCTGTGCACTACAAGCATCAATGGATGGATATGAAGTGAAAAAGTTAAATACAGTTATTAAAAATGCTGATATTGTAATAACAGCTACAGGAAATAAAGACATTGTTACTGAGGAACATTTTAAAGTAATGAAGGATAAAACTATTGTTTGTAACATTGGCCATTTTGATAATGAGATAGATATGGATTGGTTAAATTCAAACTATGGAGATAAAAGGTCAAACATTAAGCCTCAAGTTGATATATATACTCTAGATAATAATGCACAAGTTATTATATTGGCTGAAGGTAGATTAGTGAATCTTGGTTGTGCAACAGGACATCCAAGTTTTGTTATGAGCAACTCATTTACAAATCAAGTGCTTGCTCAAATTGAGTTATGGAAAAACTCTAAGCAGTATGAAAACAAGGTTTATGTGTTACCAAAAAATCTAGATGAAATGGTAGCTTTACTTCACCTCCCTAAATTAGGTGTCGAATTAGAAAATTTAACCGAGGAACAGGCAAAATATATAGGAGTTAATAAGAGTGGCCCTTATAAACCTGAATATTACAGGTATTAGCCTTCATTTGGAATTATAGACACGTAAGATTTATCATTTGACTTTTTTCTGAAACTAACTGTTCCATCAACCTTTGCATGTAGTGTATGGTCTTTACCAATATATACATTCTCTCCTGGACGATGTTTTGTTCCTCTTTGTCTAACAATAATATTCCCAGCTTTAGCAAGTTGTCCTCCAAATATCTTAACACCTAGTCGTTTAGATTCTGACTCTCTTCCGTTTTTTGAACTTCCTACTCCTTTTTTATGTGCCATAATTAATTTATTTTATTTATCCGAGGTCTTCTTTGGTTTTGCAGCAGCCTTTGGTTTTGCAGCAGCCTTTGGTTTTGCAGCAGCCTTTGGTTTTGCTTCTGTACTTTTTACTGGTGCTGATTTTTTTTGGGAAATTTTTTCAATTAACAATTCAGTTAATAGTTGTCTATGTCCATTTTTAACTTTGTATCCCTTCCTTCTTTTCTTTTTAAAAACTATAACCTTATCATCTTTTTGATGAGATACAATTTTTGCTTCCACAACAGCTCCAGAAACAGTTGGCATTCCAACCTTAACTTTACCATCTTCATCAACTAATAGAACATTGTCAAAAGAAACCTTAGTTCCTTCTTTGCCTTTAAGTCTATTAACATAAAGTTTCTGGTTTTTAGAAACTTTAAACTGACTCCCTTGTATTTCAACTACAGCGTACATAACTAATTTTTGAACTGCAAAATTAAACTATTATTTAATAAATACAACTATAATCTCTTTATAGTTCTATCCAAGAAGGATTTTCTAAAGACCAGTCTACTACCTGTTTAATCCTACTTTGCACTTTAATCTTAGGCACCCACCCCATTGATTTCATTTTCTCTCCAGATAGAGAATATCTTAAATCATGACCCGGTCTAGAAGAGTGAAAGTCTACCATTTCATAATTTAATTTTTTACTTTGTGATTTTGCAATAATTTCTGCTAACTCAAGATTAGTTAACTCCTCTGCTCCCACTATATTGAATTTTGGACATTTTGCTCCTCCCCAGTCAATTTCATCCTTTATTTTGCTACTCAATAAAAATAGTATAGCTTCAGAAACGTCTTCTGCATGAATATAGTGTCTTGATCCAGCAATTTTTTTTGTTTTATCTGAATGTATAGTTACAGTTTCTCCATCTCTAATCTTTTTTATACACATTGGAACAAATTTTTCAGGATGTTGTCGTTCTCCAAATACATTCATAGTGTGGGTAATGATAATTGGAAGATTATATGTATTTTCATATGCAACTGCTAATTCTTCTCCACCAGCTTTTGTTGCACTATACGGATTAGTTGAATTGTATCTATCATTCTCCTTGTAATTAATTCCATGTGGTGCTGGACCAAAAACTTCATCTGTACTGAAATAAACAAATTTTTCAAATTGAGAATTTTGATTATTTATATACCTTGCATATTCTAAAATGTTAGCTGTCCCGACTACATTATCTAAAACAAATTCTATAGGGAATTCAATACTTCTGTCTACATGAGATCCAGCTGCTAGATGTAATATAAAATTAATATCTCCTATTTCTTTCCTTATCCATGGGTTTAATTCTGACTTAAGATCATGAAAAACAATTTTGACTCTAGATTTATATTTATCTGATAAATTTGATAATATATTGTCTAGTCGATTGAGATTGCCACTATAATCAAGCCTATCTAGTGATACTATTTCCCAATTTGTTGTTTTTAAAATATAGTAGATTAAATGATGTGCTATAAAACCTGCTCCTCCTGTGATTAATACTCTTTTCATGATTATTATAAATTATCAATATGATCTTCTAACCTATCTTCAGGATTCCAATCTAAATCTTTTAACATATCGTCATTTTCTCTTAAAGTAAGTTTATAGTTACCTGGCTGATCTGGTATAAAAATAGACTCTGCATTAAATTTTTTATTAAACATACTAAAAAGTTCATTGACACTATAATTTATTCCTGTTCCTAGCTCCCAAGCATCTCTGTGGACTTTATTTGACATAGCGATCTTAATTAGTCCATTGACAATATCAAAAACATGAGTAAAGTCTCTTCTTTGGTTTCCATCTCCTACTATTGTAAGTGGTTTACCTTTTTTAACCTTTGATCTCCATATTCCTATAACATTTCCATGTTCTTCATCTAAACTTTCATTAGGACCATATACATTATAAAATCTTGCAACTTCTACATTTATGTCATAAGCCTTTTTATATAGTTTACAGACCTCTTCACCTAAAAATTTATACATCGCATAAGGAGAATCTGATGGATTATGATGTTTTGATGATGACCCTGCATATATAACTTTAACATTGTTTTCTTTAGCCCACTCCATTACTTTCATGGTTCCCTGAACATTAACTCTAAAGTATTCTTTAGGGTCCTTAAAGGAAGGCTGAACTCTTGATTTTGCGGCTAAATGAAAACATATATCAATATCTGCATCTATTTTATCAATTGATTCTATATCTAGGTTAATATATTGCACACCTTTAATCTCATTGGTTTTCAATCCAGCAGAATAATCATCAAGAGAGGTAACATTATAACCTAATTTAACAAGATCGGTTATTAAATTTGTGCCTATAAAGCCAACTCCTCCTGTAACAAGAATATTTTTCATTTTTCAAAAATATCAATTAATCTTTTTAATAGCTTCTTTCTTTTAAATTCTTTTTCATAATATTTCCTAGCATTAGATCCTAATATAGATCTATCCTCTGACCTTAATTTATTGAATTCATATATTGACTTTGCAAGAGCTTCAGCATCCTCAGAATCTGAGACCAAACCACATGAGGCATCTTTAATTATTTTTGCTCCAATTCCATTTAATGATGCAATTATTGGCTTTCCACATGCTAAATATGATTGTAGTTTTCCAGGTATTGTCATTGAAAAGATTTGTGTGTCTTTAAGGCTAACCAAAAGTGCATCTGCAGAAGCAAAAAAGTCAGACATTTGATTAGGTGGATATGACCCCCAAAATTCAAAATTTTCTTCTAAAGAATAGCCCTTAATTTTGTTTAAAACCCTTTGTTTATCTCTTCCATCTCCTAAAACTATAAAATTATAGTTCTTAATTTTGTTTCTTAAAATTCTAGCTGCTTCTATGATGGTATCAAAGCTTTGAGCTACACCTATATTTCCTGCAAAAAGAATATTTAAACCCTTGGGAAACATCTGCTTAACATTATTTTTAGGTATTACAACATCATAAAAACTTTCAGCATAATAAGGATAATAGGTTATTTTTTTTTCATTAACTCCTTGGGCGGTTAAATACTTTTTGAAATCCGGTGACTGTACAAGAATTGACTTATAAAAATAATAAATAGACCTAGTCATCAAGTCTATTAACCCTAGAATAAACTTATTATTTATTCCCCCTGCATCCTTAACAGACTCAGGCCATAAATCATGAACCCAAAGAAAAGGTTTTGCTCTAAATATAAAAGAAGCAAATATACCTAGATATCCTACTGTAATTGGAGAAGGTGCATACACAAATATTTTATCAAATTTTCTTTTTATAAAGAACAGTTTAAAAAAACCAAATATTACAAATGATATATAATTTATAAATAATTTGATCCCACTGCCAGAACCTCTCGGAAATAAATTAGCCCTATAAATATCTATTCCATTGATTTTTTCAAATCCTTTTTTAAAAAAATTGTATCCTTTATAAAATTTCCCATTTGGATAATTAGGTTTACCCGTTAATACAGTTACTTCGTGTCCACTATCTTTAAGGCCAGAACATAAATCATTGATTCGGAAATTTTCTGGATAAAAATATTGAGATATTATAAGGATTCTCAATCTAATTTATTTTAAGTTGATTTTTTTGAACTATCCTTTCTCCATACATTTCTGTTAACATAATCTATATATGAAAAGATAATTTTGATGACCTTTTGTGAAACATTATCTACATTATAATCATCTATAATTGTTGGTATTTTTCCATCATTATACTGCTTTACAACAACCTCTATAGACTCTAAGATTCTATCTTTATGAATCCCTGACATAATAAGGGTCCCTTCATCCATTCCTTCAGGTCTTTCATGAGCTTGTCTTATCATTATCGCTGGAAATTTTAGAATCGAAGATTCTTCAGTTATAGTGCCACTATCAGAGATAACACAATATGCAGAACTCTGTAATTTTATGTAGTCAAAAAATCCTAATGGTTTTAAAAACTTGATTAAATTATTTGTTTTAATCTTTTTATTGAATTTTTCTAGTCTATCTTTAGTTCTGGGATGAGTTGATACTATTACAGGAAGGCTATATTTTTCTGCAATTGCATTTAATGATAGTAATAATGACTCTAAATTATCTGTATAATCAACATTTTCTTCTCTATGGGCAGAGACTAAAAAATATTTATTTAAATCTAAACTAAGATTCTCATGTACTTTACTTGATTCAATATCTTTCTTATAAAAAGTCAAGATCTCTTTCATACAAGACCCTGTTTTTATAATTGTATTAGGATCAATCCCCTCAGATAAGAGATAATTTCTTGCGTGTTCAGTCAATGGCATATTTATATCACTTAAATGGTCAACAATCTTCCTATTAATCTCTTCTGGTACCCTTTGATCAAAGCATCTATTTCCAGCTTCCATATGAAAGATTGGGATTTGCTTTCGCTTTGCAGAGATAACAGATAAACAAGAATTTGTGTCTCCATATAGTAAAACAGCATCTGGTTTCTCCTTTTCAAAGATTTTATCAGACTCAAATATAATTTTTGAGATGGTTTCTGCTGTGTTTTTTCCGGCTGCATTTAAAAAATGGTCAGGCTTTCTAATTTTTAGATCATTAAAAAATATTTCATTTAACTCATAATCATAATTTTGCCCAGTGTGAACTAAAATATGATTTGCAGATTTATCCAATTCATTAATTATCCTACTAAGCTTAATAATCTCAGGTCTAGTACCAACTATAGTCATTATCTTACTTTGCATAAACTCTTAGTTTTTATAAAGGTTAGCATATTTTTTACAATCATTTTTAAAGTCTGGGATTAAATCATCCCAATTTGGGGATTTTATTCCTGTAATTTCAGTAAATTTTTTTGAATTTAAAACTTTATTAGACTTAATATTTGAATTTTCAGAGATATTAATATTTAGCTTAAATGCTTTTGATAATTTTAAAAGCAGATGATACTTAGAGATTGGTTCGGATGAAATATTATATATTCCTGAAAGACTAATATTTTTCTTTAAGATTTGCAGTATTACTTTACCCATCCAAAGTGTTGTAACCCCAGAATAAATAACATTAGAGTATCCTTCGATATTCTTATTTTTCATAGAATATAGCCACTCGAATAATTCGGTGTGATTATAGATTTCTCTGCCAATTGTAGAACACCTAATTGTTAGTGCTTTATCATTATTAAGTTCTCCTTTACCTTTTGTTACTCCATATAAATCTTCTGCATTAGGAGTCTCATTATCTAAATAATTTCCTGTTGTTCCACTAAATACACAATCTGTACTAAAGTGAATTAATTTTTTTTCATTCTCTGATGCCCATTGATTAATTCTATGTGGCAATTCTTCATTTATATGTTTGGTATTTGCAGTATTAAGAGAGGCCCCTCTTCTTGTTGTAATACCAATACAATTAATAATCACATCAGGATTAATTTCCTCAAATATTGAAAAATCATCTTTAATTAAAAAGTCATGATGAACTAAACAGCAACTTTTTAGGCCAATAGAATCTATAGTTATATTTTTTCTTGTAGAGCCAAATAAAACAAAATCCCTGGAGAGTGATTGAGCAATCTTATGACCAATCATTCCATCAATACCTAGAATTAATACTTTCATTTTTTATAACCAATTGATGCTAATAAATCAATTAATTGCTGTTCTGTTAACCTCTCTGTATTATAAGAGTTAAATTCTTCTATAGGTTTTGAATCCATCCCTTTTGTGAAGAACTTATCATAATTTAAATCTCTGTTATCTGCTGGGATTCTAAAATAATTGTTCAAATCTTGTGATACTTGTCTCTCTTCCTTAGACAGGAGCGTTTCATGCATTTTTTCACCATGCCTTATCCCAATAGTTTTAATCTTAACCTTAGAATTGTAGATTTTTTTGAGTGCCTTAGCTAAATCACCTATAGTAGAAGACGGGGATTTTTGAACAAAAATATCTCCTGAGTTGCCATTTTTAAAAGCAAATAAGACTAAATCTACAGCATTTTCTAATGTCATCATGAATCTTGTCATATTTGGTTCAGTAATAGTTATTGGTTTATTATTTAATATTTGTGAGTGAAATAGTGGGATAACAGATCCTCTTGAGGCCATTACATTGCCATATCTAGTTCCAACAATTTTGGTTTTACCACTAATCCTAGATTTTGCAACGAAAACCCTTTCCATCATAGCTTTTGAGACTCCCATTGCATTAATTGGGTATACTGCTTTATCAGTACTTAAACAAATCACTTTTTGTATCTTATTTTCAATAGCAGAATTAAGGACATTTTCCGTACCAAGAATATTGGTTTTTACTGCCTCAATAGGATAAAACTCGCATGATGGTACTTGTTTTAATGCAGCAGCATGAAAAACAAGATCAGCCCCAATCATTGCATTAGAAATACTTGCTTTATCCCTAACATCTCCAAGGAAATATTTAATCTTACTAGACTGATATTTTCTTCTCATATCATCCTGTTTTTTTTCATCACGCGAAAATATCCGTATTTCTTTAATATCAGAATTTAAAAATTTCTTAAGAACAGCATTTCCAAAAGAACCTGTTCCACCGGTGATTAATAAAGTTTTATTTTTAAACATATTCTTGAATGTATTTTACAAAAGTATCAATTTTATTTTCAACTAAGACTTCAGGCTCTTCCAAACCTATGTTTCCATATGCATCAGTAATCGCTTTATATATACTATCAATTGAGGTAGGATTAAATGTCATTGATGGTTTAATTACCTGATAAGCATATTCTTTATCTGAACAAATTACATGACATTTATTTAATACTGCCTCAATTAGAGGTAGACCAAAGCTCTCATTTAAAGAAGGGAAAATACAATATTTGCTTGCATTATACAGCTTATTCAATTTACTTTTATTTAAAATGCCGTGATTAACAATTAATAAATTTTTAGTCATTTTACCCTTTTTATAAAAAGAACTATTAAACTCATCATGACCAATAGTTAAATTTAGAATTATTCTCTTTCCAATCTTTTCTGATGCTTTTTTAAATGCCTCAAAAAGTCTCTTATGGTTTTTATGTTTGGAAAAATTTGAAACATAAATAAAGCTATTGTCTTCTTTAATAGATAGATTCAAAAAGCTGCTATCATAGATGGGGTAAACAGTTATATTTTCTTTAGATATGTTAAAGAACATGGCAAGTTTTTTAGCCATTATATCAGTTTGAACATTCCATCTGTAATGTTTTTTATTTAGAAGAATTATATAGTACTTCTTTAATACTAGACTTATTTTGTTAACTATAGAGGTATTATTATGTAAAGGCTTTAAAAGAAGATCATTATGAAAATATATATCTACCCTATCATTAACTCTTATTGGTGGAGGTACATTTCCAAAACAAAGAAATCTTTTAAAATCTTTAGAATTTTTTTTATAAAATTCCTTTCTTCTTGACTCTCGCGGGCTTATTTGTATATAGTTCTCCTTATCCATAAATTGCATTGTTGGATTATACCTCTCGTCAAATAAAAAAAAGTAGCTATCTATATCTCCATTTTCAAAGATTTTATTACATAGTATATCAAGTAATACTTTGCCTCCACCATTATGGATATATATAGAGTCAATTAGAATCTTCATTTAATTTTTCTTTTAAAATAAATTCACAATAATTAAAATCATTAATATTATCAATATTGATAGTCTCCTCATAGTTCATAATAAGAGGAGCACATTGTTTACTCACTAGGCTTTTTTCAGAGATAAAATTTTGAGCCCTTATTGCATAAATAGCACCACTTCTTATATAAACTTTTGGCAATTCCTTTCTTGGTCTCATGTCCTCAAATCCTTGATTAACATAGTTTAATAGCTTTCCTTCTTTAATGACCTTCATTCTATTAGGGTGATTTCCATCTACATCAACTACACTAACTACTGAGTCAAATGATTTGTCATTCAACAATATTTCAATTGCTCTGTCTATAGATGAAAATGGTCTGAATGGAGTTGTTGGTTGTAGTAGAAGAATGATATCGTATATGTCTTGTTTAGCATTTAAAAAATCGACACAATGCTTAACTACATCATAAGTTAAACTGTTGTCATAAGAGAATTCTTTTGGCCTAATAAAAGGGACTTCTGCTCCATATTGTTTTGATATTGATGCTATTTCATTAGAATCAGTTGAGACAACAATATTTGAAATCAATTTAGATTTTTTAGCCTCCATTATAGTATAGGCTATAAGTGGTTTGCCATTTAATAGCTTAATATTTTTGTTTTTTAAACCTTTAGATCCTGCCCTTGCTGGAATTATTGCTAGTACTTTTGTCATTTCAAGTAATTTTATTTTTCATTTCTGATAGATTTGATGCTAAATATTTGTTTAAATTATGTGAAAATAAGTCTAATTGATTAGTCCAATAATTTGAATCAAGACCTGCAATATGAGGTGTTAAAATTATATTTTTATAATTAAACAAGGGGTTGTCTAACTCCAAGGGCTCATCTTCAAAAACATCTAATGCAGCTCCAAGCAAGTTTCCAATTTCTATCGCTTTGATTAGATCTTTCTCTACCACCGTTTTACCTCTTCCTACATTTATAAAATATGCATTAGTCATTTTAGAAAATACCTGAGAATTAAAAATATTTTCTGTTTCATTAGACAAAGGCAATAGGTTAATGATAAAGTCAATATTTTCAACAGCCTTGTCTATATTGTTTAAGGTAAATGATTTGAAGTCTTTTTTATCAGTCCTGGATAACAAAGAGACCTCCATGTCTAAATAATTTAATATTTCTGATAGTCTTTTACCAACTTCACCATACCCACATATAAGAACTTTTTTTGTATTTATATTCTCTATATAATCATAATAAAAATCGAAATTTTGTCTCGTTAATTTCCCGGATTGCCTAAGATTATTAATCCTATGGGTTCCACGCGAAAAAGTAGTAATATAATTTAGTATTTGTTCAATCATAGAATTTGTCATTAAACCTTTACTGTTCGTTAGAATTATATTATTTCTACTAATGTAATCAATACTCAATGCATCATAACCAACACAACCAAGATGTATCCATTTAATATTCTTATAGCTTTTTATATCATCATCCTTTATCCTATTACCAAAGAAAACCTCTATATCTTGTTTATTTATAGTTTTATCATCAATATTTATAAAATTAATTTTTTGTTTATTCTCTTGAAACGAGTCAATAAATTTTTTAGGTATTGAATATAACTTAAGATCTAAATTAAAATCATGATAAATATTTAAACTTTTCATATTCTGTATCCACTATTTTTTGTTAGACTATATTTTTCTTTTATTTCATCTGTTATGTTTATTCCAAATCCCGGATAATCATTTAAAGTATAGCTACCATTTGTAATTTTAATCTTTTCTTTGACTATATCTTCTGAGATTTTAAATTTTATACTAGGGTATTCTAAATATTCTATATTATTAGATATACAAGATAAAGTTGCATTTGCCAAAAAAGACAGAGAAGTCCCCCATACATGTGTTGCTTGTCTAATTTTATGGTAATTACTAAACTCAACTAATTTTTTTAATCCCATTGAATTAGTTGCATCAAACTGAAGAATATCCGCGGCTTTATTTGATATAATACTTTCAAAATTTATAACTCCAGAATATGCCTCACCAAGAGCGATAGGTACTTTTGATTTTTTAATAAGCTTTTTGTAATCAGAAATAATTGTAGGAGGTAATGGCTCTTCTAGCCAATAAAGACCGTAACTCTCCATTTCTTTAGTTTTTTGTAATGCCTCTTCTAGTGTCCATTTATCTTTCAAAGTTCCCATTATTGCATCAACCATCAATCGATTATTTTGTAATAATCTCGAAGCTGTATCAATTCTAGTTATATCTTTTTCCCAAGTTTGATATCCTACTCTCATTTTATAAGCTCCAAAGCCCATTTTCGACAAATCTTCAATATCCTTTTTTATTAAGTCAGGAGAAAATACGACAGACCCTCCACTATAGTAACATTGAATCTTTTGTTTTACATCTTCAGTATTAAAAAGCCTATAAACTGGTTTTTCTTCTATCTTTCCTATTAAATCCATAACAGCTAATTCAATACCAACTCTAACTCCTTGTATAATCCCTGTATACCCTATAAAAGGAATCATATCAATATCGTCGAAAAAAGAAAGTTCTTTTAGACTCTTTCCAACTATATACTTTGATAGAAATTCAACAATTGGGTTCATTAATTCTGGAGAATAAATCCCACAGTAAGCCTCACCAAAACCTTTAATTCCAGATTCTGAAGTAACCTCTATAAACCCTATAGACTTTTTCCCTTTTGGTTGACCAAAAACTTTACCATCACCATACTCAGATGATAATGCGAAACCTTCAATTTTAGTTATTTTCTGATCAGTATTCATATTTACATTTTAAGATAAATTAAGGTTAACAACTCCATATGAAAAAATTCTATTATACATTTTATCAATTAAATCTTTAGATAAGCGAGATTGATTTAGATTTAATTTAAAGGAGTAAATGTTTGTTAGTTTATTTTTAGAATTTAAAATCTTATTTATTGTAATCAATGCAGTCGATGTAAACCCAACAATATTTTCTGGGAGATAATTACTTTTTATTAAAAATGTCTCTATGTTTGTTTTAGGATCAACAATCTCAATAGAATCAAGACCCTTAATCAAGCTTAGTTTACTTTTATTTTCTTTTCTGCTCGGATAATATAGTATCTCTGTATCTGAAAATCTTGAAATAAGCTTATTAATTACATAAACATATTGATCTTCATCCATCATTTTTAACTCAACAAAAGGCTGACCAATTAATATGGTTGATGAAATATTATTTTTTGATTGCAACTTTGATTTTATAAAAGACAAGGTGTTTTTTTGAATTTTAAGATTCTTTTGGTCTTTAATATCAAAAATCGTAAACAATGAAAAATTTTTGGGATAAGAAGTATTAATTCTAAATAACTTAAAAATTAATTGTTTTAAACTACTTTCCTTTATTATCCTTTTTTCTGTTAGCAAATAATCTGGGATACTATGACTAATAATACCATCATCTACTATTATAGTTTGGTTGTTTTTAACTAGATTACGGAGATATAAATGGGGATCTGAAAAATAATTACCAATAATAAATCTCTCACAATTCTTAACTCTTATGCCAAAAAGAAATAACCATATATATTGAAAAAACTTAAAACCTCTTATACGTTTATAGATATTTAGATTGTATATAGAATTCAACTCATTTATTTGATTAATTTCCAGATTACTATAATAAAGCACAATTAAAAAATAGCTCTCAAGTTTATTTTGATAAACATATTCTGCAAAATTTGTAAACTGCAAAGGTGATGATATTATACAAATATTTTTCATAAACATTATAACTTAATTATCCTATCACATTGATCAAGAATAGATACTTTATGAGATATTATTATTATTGTTTTTTCTCCTTTTAGATTATAAATTGTCTCCATAATCTCTGATTCAGTTTCTGAATCAAGTGAGCTTGTTGGTTCATCAAAAACTAATATTTCGGAATTTCGATAAAGAGCTCTTGCTATACCGATTCTTTGCTGCTGTCCTCCAGAGATATTAGATCCATCTTGACTGATTTGAGAGCTGGATTGCATATGTAATGAAGATATCCACTCATCTAGCCTTGAAAGTTTTATAGATTCTGAATATAGATTCTCACTAATCGGCAACCCTATTCTTGAAACTATTACATTATTTTGTATTGTATCATCAAAGATAAATGTACTCTGAGATACATAACCTATATCAGGTTTCCACTGCTGGATGTTAGTTTCTATTTTTTCCCCATCTACAAAAAGCTCTCCTTCATAATCAGGTATTAGGCCTGAAAAAATATCCAATAAAGTTGTTTTCCCTTTTCCACTTTGCCCTATTATACCAATAATTTCATTTTTATTTATTTTAAAATCCATGTTTTTGATTAGGTCTTCTTCTCCTTGATTATAACGAAACGAAAGATTCTTAAAATGTATTTGATTGTTGAATGATCGAACTAATTCTTTATTAGATAAGTCATCAGTTGATGAACTAATTTCATTATATATCGTTCTTAATGAAGAGGAAGTATTCTTAATAGTTTGATAACTTGCTGAAACTTTTGATAATGCTGGCATAACCTTATATGAAACCGCAATCAAAATTCCTAATTTTATAATTATTGATTCCGTAGATTCATTTAAATAGGTTAAATAAAAAGTATAAAAAATTAAAAAAAGAACTGTTATGAATTCAAAGTAAATTCTTGGTATTTGGTCTAAGGTCAATCTGTAAGAAAAATACCTGTACTTTGATTTATTTAATTGCCTAAACTTTTTATTAAAAAAATCCTGACTATTATTTACTATCACTTCTTTAATGAACCCAAAAGTCTCTAGAATTAATTTGGATAATTTTTGATCTAATTCCAGTCTCTTGTTCCCCCAATATATAGACTTTGATTTAGTTAGAAACATGAATACGATTGCTGCCAATCCAAAATAAGAAAGCAGATATACTAGTCCCTTAGGGTCGAAGTACAAAATAAAGAATAGGGAAACAAATATTAATAGTGCTTCTGAAATAAGTACTGTTAGAGATTCAAAAAAAAGAAATAAAAAATAAGATTCATTCTGTAAATTCTGGATTATTAATGACCTGTTTTTTTTGGTATAATAATTTAAATTTTGTGTAGAGTATCTCCAGAATAGTTTATCTGAAATCTTATTTATAAGCCCTGAAACAAAGGTTTTTTGTTTATAATAAAGAAGTACAAAGAATATCATCTTAATAAAGAATATTAATAATAATAGTATAAGTAAAAAATTTAATGGATTCTCGATATTATAAGATAAAGCAAGCTCGTTAAAATCAATATTTAAAAAAACTGAAGAATCTTGATCTGAAGAAATAGCTATCCTTATTATTGGAATAATAATAGCTATCCCTACTACCTCTAATAGCAGACCTATGAATGTAAAGAATGATAAAATCAATATTAATATTTTATCCTTGCTATCTAAAAGACCTTTAGCCTTAGTTATGATGTCTGATGTTTTCATTCTTGAGTTTTTAAATCAAAATATTTTAATGGTCCATTTAACGGATCATGACTAAAGTATTCATCCATAAGCTTAGACTTTAACTTGGCATACTTATATTCTTTTCTTGATACTGTTTCAAAGCTAGAATATATTCTAGGGGCAATTCTTGAAAAAAAATATTTCACAATCCTATTATTCAAAATTTTTATACTTTTTCTTGGATCATAATTAAAGCCCCACTTGTTTTTCCATATTTTCGCATGATCAACTCTTCCATATCTTTTTATTACATCTTCTTTATTTCCTATAGGTGAATCTTTTGGAAGTTTATACTGTGTTTTTATACTTTGATCATGAATAAAATGAATTCCTGGAACAAAAATATTGTGTACATTATTATGCAAGAATTGATAAGCTAGGTCGTCAGGAGAAAAAAAGAAATTAAAATTTAAGTCAATTTTAATATTTTTCATAAATGAATTCTTTGATAATAATAATGCTGTCCACATTATATTTTCAACAGAGAAAGCCTTATTCTTTTGAAAGTTATTATAATTAGCCCTTGACCCCTTAGGATATCGCATATAGTAACCATTCCCCTTCTGAAGCACACATCGAGATGTAGTCATTAAATTGAAATTATCTCTCTGGAGATACTTAATCTCTATATCATGATATATATTGAAACCAATACATCCGAACTGACTTAAGTCATTATTTTTGATACAATAATTGATTTTAGTAAATGTTGATTCACTTACAGGAAAGCAATCCTGATGTAAGTATAATATATACTCTAGATTTGAATCTGACAAAGAATTGAATACTTGGCTAATATTATCTTGAAATTCTGTTCTTTGCGCTTCTATAAATTCTATATTATGCTTCTTGCAGAAGCTAGAGCCTTTTTTAAATTGATTATGATCTGAGCCTAAATCTAAATTTATTATTTCGGGCGTTTTAAATCCAGCACATCTTTCTACCCAGTTCTGCAATAGATCATAATTGTTTTTTGAAGTAAATAGAATTTTATAGTTCATGTTAATTATCCTAATCCTTTCCAGGTAGCTCCATTTTTAGTATAGTAATGCGAGCACTCAATATTTGGTTCGTATAAATAGGTATGTTTTTTATCTACCATATCTTTAGCCCAGTATCTATCCTCTTTTGAAGCATAAATCTCAGGCATTGGATATTTTAAAAGTGTTTCTTTAGTATAAAAACAAAAGGCATTATGCAAGAAATATCGATTTTCTATTTTTGAGAATTTATTAACCTCTCTATCATCTGTAAAGTTGCTCCATATATATCTTGGAGTTATTTTCTTGCCCCTATATATTGGCACTTGTTTTCCAAAAACAGCTTTATGTTCATCCAACTCTTTTTTCACAAGGTCAAAATTTAATTTGGTAATCTGAGAATGTCCAGATAAAATCAATATATAGTCTTTGGATGCTTGCTTAACACCCAGGTTTATGGACTGTCCTGGCCTATAATTTGTTACATTTTGAAGATTTATATCTGTTCTATCATTAAAGTATTGTACTACTTCTATTGAATCATCACTTGACTCATTATTCATAACTATTATCTCTGGTTTATTAAAAAAATCTAGGCATGATTGTATTGCAAAGCCAATAAATTCAGCTTCATCTTTATTTCTAATTATTATGCTAATATTATCCATTGAATCGTCCTGTATAGTTTAATCTTGAATTGTTTTCTTTATCATTAAAACCTAATCCCAAATTCTCAAGCATTAGGCTTCTATTCTTTATATAGTCTGTAAGGTCTTTTAACTGTTTTGGTAAAATTGCAAATTTATTATCTCTTCCTGGAAGGTCATTGTCTATTGTAAAATGTTTCTCAAGGATAACTGCTCCTTCACCTATTGCAATTTTTGAAGACTCAACGCCTTCTATATGATCACTTAAACCAACCTTATTACATAACTTTTTTAATTCATTCATCTTTGGTAAGTTGGCTTCATTATATTCTCCTGGATATACTGAAACACAATGCATTAAATAAAGATCAGCTTTGTTAATTAACCCAACACTTTCTTCTATCTCGTCAAATGTTGATGTGCCACATGACATAATTATTGTACTAAAGTTTTCATTACAATATGCTATAAGCTCTTTATTTCTAGATTCAAAACTTGGAATCTTAACAGCACTACATCCTATTTCAACTAATAATTCTGCATCAGGTACACTAAAAGCACTAGATAAGAATTCAATGTTTAAATTTTCACAAAAAGATTTCAGCTTCAAATGATCCTCCTTGGAAAGCTCAGCCTTTTGATAAATCTCTCTTCTTCCATCACTGTCCCATTCACCAGATTTTAATCTTTTTGTTGACCAAGTCTGAAACTTGGCATAATTTGCACCACTAGATTGAGCTGATTCAATCATTTTTTTTGCAATGTCCATGTCACCGCAGTGGTTCCAACCTATTTCTGCTATTACTTTTATCATATTTTATTATTTATTAATTAATTTTCACTTTATATTTCTGATAGTATTTTTTTTAGAAATTCTATATTTTCTTTTAAGTCATAATGATGATTTCCAACAAAAAATCCATTTTTATCAATATATTCTGCATTTTCTACTGTTTCGTGAATTTCATAGTCATAGTATTTTAGAGATTCACTATTGCAGAAATTACCTGAGACTATTGGTCTATAATCAATATTATTTTTCTTTAATCTATCTAAAACTGTTTGACGTTTTAATCCAGAAGTTTTACTAAGCACCATGGAGAAACCAAACCATGAACTTTTACCAATCTCTTTTTGTAAAATAAATCTTTTATCATCTTTAAAAAGATTGTTAAATACAATATGGTTTTTTCGTCTCTGGTCAATAAAAGATGGAAGTTTATTTAGTTGTTCCAGTCCTATTGCCCCACTAAATTCAAGAGGACGAACGTTATACCCAGGTAAAATAAATCTAAAAGATTCTTCAAAATCATTGTCACTTTTTTTACATAACAAATTATTTTTATCTAAATTTCTTGTCCATCCATGTGCTCTTAAAGATTTTATAATCTGATATAATTCTTCATTATCCGTACAAATAACCCCTCCTTCCATTGTTGAAATATGGTGAGAAAAAAATGATGAAAAGGTTCCCAACAAACCTATTGTTCCAGTTTTTTTACTATTATATGATGCTCCCAAAGACTCACAATTATCTTCTAAAACTATTATGTCTCTCTTATTGATTATCTTTTGAATTTGGTTAAAGTCATTAGGGTTTCCTAGTAGATTAACAGCTAAAATTAGCCTTGTTGTATCTGAAACCGCATTAGACAACTTATCAAGATCATAATTTAGAGTATTTATATCAATATCTACAAATTTTAATTTTAGGCCATATTGTTGAAGTGGAGAATAAGTTGTAGACCATGAAACTGCTGGTACAATAACTTCATCGCCTCTTTTTAAAGGATTGTTTCTAATGAAGAATAGTGCTGCAACTGCGAGCAAATTTGCTGATGAACCAGAATTGACCATAACAGAATATTTTGACCTGTTGTAATCACTAAACTTATTTTCAAATTCTGCAACAAATTTTCCCATACTATATATGCCACTATCAATTACTTTATTAATTGATTTTAGTTCGGATTTATCCCAGGTTGATGAAGCTAAAGGGTATCTACTATCCATAATTTTTTAAAAAGTATTTATATGTCTTATCTAATCCTTCTTGGATTGGGTATTTTGCATTCCATCCAAGCTTTTCTATTTCCTTAGTATCAACTAGTTTCCTTTGCATACCCTCAGGCTTAGAAAGGTCGTAAATGAAATCACCCTCATATGAGATTACTTTTGCAATCATAGAGTAGTATTCATTTATTGAATAGTCGATTCCTGTTCCAACATTAATTATATTTGGAATCTTTTCTAAGTTATTAATTGCATAGTGAAGAAAGTCAATTAAATCATTCACAAACATAAACTCTCTTTTGGCATCACCCTTTCCCCATACTTCGACATTTTCACTATTATTTTTTTTCGCTTCATAAATTTTTCTTATTACACCAGGGATCATATGAGATGTTTTGATGTCAAAATTATCATAAGGGCCATATAAATTACACGGGATAATTGTCTTAAACATTAAATCCTCATTTTCAGCTAAATATTGAGTTAGTTTTAAACCCACTAGTTTAGCTAGAGCATACCCTTCATTTGTTTTTTCAAGAGGACCATTTAAAATATCTTTTTCACTTATTGGTTCAGAGATATTGTAAGGATAAATACATGAGCTGGAAAGATTGATAAATTTTTTTATTTTATATTCTTTAATTGACATAATTAAATTTAAGTTCATTAAAGAATTTAAAGCAAGAAATTCAAAATTAGAATTCATATTCTTAAGTATTCCACCAACTTTTCCAGCACAATTAATAACTAAATCTGGATTTGCATTTTTTAAATAACTCTTAATACTATTAATATTTAGTAGATCTAATTCAGAGCTAGATGGTGAGAGTATATCATAGCTCTCAGATCTTTTATCAAATAAAAAGTTCTGACCAACAAAACCGGAGGATCCTGTAATTAAAATTTTTTGCATTTAAATTTCTTTTATTAGTTTCTCTTGTTTTGCAAGCAATAAATCTTGCTCAATCATCTCCTCTACAAGTGTTTTAAAATTATATTCAGGCTTCCAATTTAAGACCTGTCTTGCTTTTGATGCATCCCCTAGAAGGGTATCCACTTCGGTAGGTCTATAATAAATTGGGTCTACTTTTATAATTATATCATTTACTTTTAAATGTTTCATGGGTTGATTAAGCTTTGAAATATATCCTACTTCTTTTTCACCTTTACCTTTAAAATCAATATCTATACCAAGTACTTCAAAAGATTTTTTAATAAAATCTCTAACAGAATAATTTTGTCCAGTTGCAATAACAAAATCGTCAGGCTTATCTTGTTGTAAAATCAACCACATTGACTTAACATAGTCTTTAGCATGTCCCCAATCTCTTTTTGCACTTAGATTACCTATTAACAATGAATCTTGTAGCCCTAATGAAATTCTTGTTGCAGCTCTTGTGATTTTCCTGGACACAAAAGTTTCTCCCCTTCTAGGTGATTCATGATTAAATAAAATACCATTAGATGCAAATATTTTATAAGCTTCTCTATAATTTTTAGTTATCCAATATGCATACATTTTAGCAACACCATAAGGGCTCCTTGGGTAAAAAGGAGTTTCTTCATTTTGCGGTGTTTCTTGGACTTTCCCATATAACTCACTTGTACTTGCCTGATATATTTTTATATTTTTTTCTAAACCTAATAGTCTCACAGCTTCTAGTATTCTTAGTGTCCCTAAACCATCAATATTAGCAGTATACTCAGGTGTATCAAAACTCACTCTAACATGACTCATTGCTGCTAAATTGTAGATTTCATCTGGTTTAATATCTCTAATTAGTCTTGTTATATTTAAGCCATCAGATAAATCTCCATAATGAAGAAAGAATGTTGCATCCTTTGACCTTTCTTGAAATAGATGGTCAATTCTTTCTGTATTGAAGGATGAAGATCTTCTTTTAATTCCGTGAACAATATAATTCTTGTTTAAAAGTAATTCTGCTAAGTAGGCTCCATCTTGTCCTGTTATTCCTGTAATTAGTGCTATCTTTTTTTTCATTTTTCTATAATTTAAAATAAGCAATTGAGTCTTTCACAACATCCCTTGTATCAATAATTTTTTTATTTGTTTTAATACTTTTAAATTCATCCCATTCAGTTAGTACTACTATTAATTCAGAATCAGCAATAGATTCATCAATAGAGTTATATATATTTAGATTCCTTTTAATGTTTATATTTTTTTCATTATTCTCAGATATTAAATTTTCTAGATCAGAAATAATTCTTTGATACTTTACCTTTGGGTCATAAACATTAACAGTAATTCCCTTTTTCAATAGATTAAATGTTATGTATATTGAAGAAGATTCTCTACTGTCATTTGTATTTTTCTTAAATGACCACCCCAATACTGTAACTACCTTATTATTGCTACCTTCTATAACTTCCATAATTTTATTGGTAATTCTATCTCTCTGGTAGTCATTAATTTTTAAAACTTGATGCCAGTAATCAGCTACCTCATGTAAACCATAAAATTGACATAAATAGACTAAGTTTAAAATGTCTTTTTGGAAACAGCTTCCTCCAAAACCAGGTGATGGATTAAGAAAATAAGGTCCTATACGGTGATCCATCCCTATGGCCTTTGATACTTCTTGAATATCTGCCTCAGTTTTTTCACAAAGTGCAGATAAACTATTAATGGAAGATATTCTTTGAGCTAACATTGCATTTGATGCAAGTTTAGATAGTTCTGAAGACCATACATTGGTAGTAAATATTTTTTCTTTTGGTATCCATTGAGAATATATATCTACAAGTTTTTTCACTGCCTTCTGCCCAGACGGCGTTTTATCTCCTCCAATTAAAACCCTATCAGATTTAAACAAATCTTCTATTGCAGAGCCTTCAGCTAAAAACTCTGGATTTGATATTACTTCAAAATTTACTCCATTACCATTGGTTGTCAGTATGTTCTTAATTTTTTCAGCTGTTCTAACTGGAAGAGTTGATTTTTCAACAACAATTTTATCTGATTTAGAAACTCTTGCAATATCTTGAGCACATAATTCAACATAAGTAAGGTCAGCAGCCATTCCTGCTCCTTCACCTTTTGTCTTAGTAGGAGTGTTAACTGCCATAAAAATTATTTCGCTTTCATCAATTGCAGTGTCTATGTCTGTTGAAAAGAATAGATTAACTCCTCTAACATTAGCAATTATATCTTTTAAACCTGGCTCAAAAACTGGAAGTTTATTCAAGTCTCCATTCCATAAATTGATTTTCTCTTTATTTTTATCAACTACAACTATTTTAATTTCTGGACACTTTAATGCTATTACAGCCATTGTCGGTCCCCCAACATATCCTGCCCCTATACAACATATTGATTTTACACTCATTACTGCTTTTTTAATAACCAGGATGAAGATTGAATTTTTTCTCCAAGATTATCAACTAAATTAATTGACAGCCTCTCACAAATTTCTTTTTCTGGAATTATATTATTTTTTTGATCACCTCCGTTTCCAAATGATAAATCAAAATCATCTTTTAATTCATCATATATCATATTTATAGTTTTGATTACGCTTCTATCATTATCTATAGATAGATAAGCTTTATTTACAATTTTTAAATTTTCTATAATTAAAAGCCTTTCATCTTCAAGCATAAATTCTTTTGAATCTTTTTGTTCCCTTTGCTTATCATTATTTACAATAACAATCAGCTCATCTGCGAACTTTTTTGCATTTACAAAATATTCAATATGGCCTCTATGTAGAGGGTTAAAATATCCTGAAACAATTATTCCTTTTTTTCTCATTTTAGTCTACTCTATTATAATCATCTTCTATTCTAACAATATCATCTTCTCCAAAATAAGTTCCTGTTTGAACTTCAATAAATACGAGAAGAGTATCACCACTATTTAATATCCTATGCTTAGCTTCTTTATTAATTTTTATTGATTCCCCTGCACTAACTTTTTGTTCTACTCCATCTATTGTTACAATACCTTGTCCCTGAATTATAGTCCAAGATTCTGCTCTCTTCATATGATATTGATAAGATAGTCTGCCTTTTGGATTAACTTCTATTCTTTTAATTTTATAATTCTCGTTATCCTCTATAACATAGTATCTTCCCCATGGGCGTTCAGAATTATTAATTTCTTTATTTTTCATCTTTATTAAATATTACAATATGTGGTTTATCAGATAGAAATTTAGATGCTAAGTAAAAACTAACCTTTCTTTTAATTAGCTTTTCAATTTTTTCTTCTAGTTGACTTATATATTCAAAATTTAAATATTGTCCTACCAATACTACCTCTATATTTTTACTATCAATCCCCTTAGCATAGTCTTCAATTAAAATTATTTTTTTAACATTACCCATCCTTTCAATTACTGTATCCACTAGATCCTCTAAGCCAAGGTGTTTATATACAACTTTTTTTAATGTATCATAAAGTGGATGTTTAGAATTAACTTTATATTCAACTTTATTGTCATTTTTCACTTTATCTAGATATCCTGCATCATACAAATGATTAAGCTCTTTCCTTATGGAGTTAGTTGACTCGCCCATTTCATTAGCCAAGCCATTAAGATAGCCTCTATTAGCCTGAGATATAAAGAACTTAATTAAAAGTCTTAGTCTAGTTTTAGATGTTATTAAGCTATTTAACATAGTACATATTAAGTAACAAAAGTACTTGTTTTTTATTAAAAATCAAAGATTTTGAATAAATTATTTATTATAAAATTTTATGAGTAATTTTAGATAGGAGCAAAAAATATGATATTATCACTTCTGGCATTTTCATTTATCTGCAGTTTATCTCTAATTATTCTGACTCAAAAGCATTTCCTATCAAAGGGATATGTTGATTCAATTAACGATAGATCTTCTCACAGTTCAATTGCCACTAGGTCTGGAGGGGTGTCAGTTTTTTTGACATTATTCTTAATTGCAACATATAATTATGTATCTGGGAATACAATTTTTGATTATTCAATCATTATACCTCTAGCTCTATTAGTAATTGTAGGGCTTTATGATGATATATATAGTGTAGATTTTAAATTAAAATTCCTGTTTCAAATAATTGCTGCTAAGATAATTATTGATAATGGTCTGATTATAGATAATATTCATGGGATCCTAGGGATTTATGAACTTAATAGAATTGTTGCTCAATTACTAACAATATTTATAATTGTTGCTATCATTAATGCAATAAATTTTATTGATGGTATTGATGGTCTAGCTATTTCAATTATAGCAGTATTTATAATTTTGTTTGAGTTCTTTGCTCTTAACATCTCTCCATTCTATAACGTAAGCTTAATTATTATATCTGCCTTGTTGCCCCTTTATTATTTTAATTTCAGGAAGTCAAATAAAGTTTTTCTCGGTGATGCTGGATCTTTATTTCTTGGAGGGATTGTTAGCATATATGTTGTTTATATTTTAAATAATGAATACCTAATAAAACCGATTTATGACATACATAAAATACTATTTGTCTTATCAATACTTGTCTATCCAATAATTGATATTATAAGGATTTTCTGTGTTAGGATCTATAATAAAAAGTCCCCTTTTATTCCAGACAAAAATCATATTCATCACCTAATTTTGAATAAGGTAAAAAATCATATAATTACTGTTGTAATTCTTGTAAGTATATCCTTAGGAATAACAGTTCTATTGCAAGGCTTATTCTAATTACAAAATCTACCAAGCTCTAGATTCTTAACAAGAGGCTCATCTTTTATTTCGTCAATATAAAGACATGCAGTAGTATTATCTTCTAGATTTAAGTAAGCTAATACTAGTAAATATTTAACTTTTACTGACTTTGCACCATCAATTTCTATTAATTGAGTTAAGATATCTGCAGCAGTTTGGAAATTCCCTAACTTAAGATGAGCATTTGCAAGATTCTCCTTATAAGTAAGCTCATATGGATTAAGATTAGCTGCTTTTTCAAAATGATTTCTTGCACTTTCAAAATCTTTATTTTCAAAATAATACTCTCCAATAGCGTGATTAGAACCCGCCTCCATCATATCTCCGCGGCCAATTTTTAAAGTATAATATCCCATTTTCATATTATCATTTTCAGATTCAGATATAAAGTCAAAATTTTCTAAAGCAAATTCGTTGCTCTCTTCATCAATTATATCTGCCATTGCAGTTAAGTATAATTCATCATGCATTTCTTTTTTATGAATAGCTCTGTCATATGCTGATTTTAATTCTACTGAATCACCTTTGTGAACTAAGCTAAGAGCATAATTAGCAAAATGCACAACATTTCCTGGTAACTTGTTAAAGGACATTTTTGCAAAATAATATGCGCTATCATAATTTTTAAGATTTAAATGACTAAATGATTTGTAAGACTCACTAAAATATAAATAAGGATTATGATTTGTACCTTCATTGAAAAAGTCAAGTGCCTCTCTGTAAAAGCCAGCTTTCATATAAAAAAACCCTTTTAAAGACCTCATAGGAATCGTTGTCATAGATATGTTAGAATAGTCCATATCCATCTCATCTATAACTTCTAATGGTATACTAAAATCTGCAAGATTATAGTGGGTTAATAAAATCCTTTGATCGACAGATGACTGAACTAGTCTTATAGATGATGCTAGAACAAGCGGCAGGGAGGCTAACATAATATAAAAAGTAACATTATTAAAATGTCTATTTATATTTAATGGCTTTAAATTATAATAATTCATTATCACAGCAATAATAAATAACAAATGTATCTGCTGTAGGACTCTAGTAGCTGGGAAATTGAACATAGAGTCAATAATCCAAATACCTAAAACAGTAAAAAAAAGTGTCTCATACTCCAAAGGTTTTCTTCTCTTAATTGACTGAATTATTTTCTTTAGTAATAAGAAAAATATTGATAATGTAATCATATAATAAAGGATCCCTCCAATCACACTAGTTTCAGCTGATATTTCTAAGAAATCGTTATGAACATGGTAGGGAATTACATATGCCTCAATATTGTCTTTGTCTGCATCAATAGAAGCTAGTTGCCAATTACCAACTCCTACTCCAAGGGGATTAGAGATTATATATTTTATTGCTTGAGAATAGTATCTTAATCTTGCATTAGTTGAGTATTCCTCAAGATTAATACTTGAAAGTCTATCCTGTACTGCATCTGTTTTGTTAAAAAAGGATGATTGAAGATTACTAAGAGCTAAAACAGTTACTAAAGGAAAAACAGTGGTTAATAATATAGTCTTGAAACTATATGGGCTGGTTTTTTTTATAACATTTCTATTATAGAGGAAAACAGCAATTATAAAACTTGAAACTAAAAAGCTCAAAAGAATAGCACTTCTTGTTTGGTGAATAACTGTAATTGAATAAAGAATTAATACAGATATCAGAATATAGAGAAAACGATATTTTTTATTAACTATAGATAGATAATATATAAACGGAAGTTTCATCAGTAATAGGTAAGAGATAATGTTTACGCTTCCTGAAACCCCTCTATATTCAAGTGATCTATCTATTGGATATCCTCTATTAACAATATCCATTAAATAAGGGTATAGAGTAGAGGCTAATTCAACAACACACAGAAAAACTATAGAGCTAATAAAAAACCTTTTAAGATCTTTAATTGTTGAGATGAGATATATGAGAATAGTAAATGCAAAGAGCTGAGAAAATATCTCAGCAAGTTTAATTAATGACTGAGTAAAGTTTATAGATTGCAAAGTGCTTATTAAGGCAACAATTGCGAAAAGAAAATAGAACAGTGTCTGCTTATGACTAATAGCTTTTTTAAGATTATTCAATGTATTAGTGAATCCCGAATTATAGATAATAAGTCCAAGGCTAACTATGTTTAGAATTGAAATATAAAGAGTTTGAGGATGAACTTTGTCAGCAGTTCCAAAATAGGGGATTACTCCTACTAAAATATAAAAGACTACTAAAGCTTTTTTTATCATATACTATGCAAAAATAAAAAACCCTCCGTAAAGGAGGGTTTAATATTGTAATAATTATCCAATTATTATCCTAACCAGTGTAATCTACTATAAGTAGTTCTTGCAGTACCAGAAGTACTTGAAGTACCTTCAGCAGCAACAACACCAGTTACAACATCTCCTCTAGCATCAGCAGGGAAAATGTTGGTAGTTGTTCCGGTATTAACAGCAGAGCTACCTACAGAAACCAAGTTAGTCACAAGACCAAATGAGTTCGATAAGTTGTTCTCTATAGTTCCAACAGCAGTTCCATCACCAACTAAAGTTGTGTGACCAGAAATTCTATTAGCTTTACCGTTACCTTGAACTGTTTCCTCAACTGCAAGTATAATATCTGTACCTGTAGTAGAGTTATCAGTTGTAGCTTCAGTTGAACCAATTGTCCAACCAACTCTAGTCTCAGTTATTACACCAGACGTTGCAAGTGATGCCTGAGCAGCAGATGCAGGACTCCATGTAACAGCAGCAGTATCTCCGAAGAATCTACCACCTGATCTAGAATCTTTAAGTGTAGGAGCAGTAATAACCGCACCTGATAAAGCAGCAGTCTCCCATGCACTAAGTGCTGTAGAAGCTGTACCTGTACTCCACTTGTTATTCCAAGCAGTCAATAAAGCAGAAGCTATGTTTGCAGAAGCAAGTGTTCCCCAAATAGCTTTTTCTGTTAATGTTGCAGTTGCAGATAAACCACCGAATGATATCGTAAATGAATCATACGTTGTTAAATATGATGGCATAGCAGCACCAGCATAAGTTGATCTTGCACTTAATGCACCAGCTTGATCATTAGTATAACCCTCACCATTTGTTGTATTTCCATTTGCAGAAGAAATAGTTGATAAGAATGTTACTGTTGGTAACACAGGGTTACCTTCTGCAGCAGCAGTTAATGTTACACCAATATTTGTAGCTCTTGAAGTTGAAGCAGAAGAAGTCATTTCAGCTACATCAACAGTATTATTTCCTGTTAATGTAAGAGTACCGAATGTTCCATTTGTTTCAAGTATTTCAATACTATCAATTTGTAACGCTAACGTACTTACTGATGATACATCAATTAACCAAGCAGTTTTTTGCTTAACAGCAGAGTTATTTCCTGTTGTAGTAGTTGTTAATGTAGAAGCTGTGTTAGAGTAAACTAGAGTAACGTCGTTAGTCCCTTCTGTGGACCAAGTTACAGCGTTACCAGAGTTTTGATCTCCTGCAGTTTCACTTGAAGTAGCAGAATCAGCAGCAATATTGTGCAGAGAAACTGTATCAAAGTGAACATTAGCATCAGCTTTAGCATTACCATTAACAGCAGTCAAGTATGTTTTTAATGTGTTCATCCCTGAAGTACCTGTATAGTTACCTAAGTCAGAAGCATCATTTGTACCATCAATTGAATACTGAGTTAAACCATCATCTGTATCGTTAGCTTGAGTAGCTGTTAAATCGTTGTCATATACATCAACAGTTGGGTTGACACTTGTAGTAGCCGTACCAAATGTTGCTAGACCTGTAAAGTTAACAGTAGTAAGCTTGTCGTTATCTTGAACATTTAACGTCATAATCTTATCTGCACTATTAGTTAAACTTGTTAACTCAGAGTTACCAGTAATCGTAAGAGTTACATAACCTCTGTCAGTAGTCGCACCATGGAAGTTAAGGTCCGTAGTGTGATCTAATTCAATAGTAGAGATACCAGTGTTGCTTGTCATAGAAACGTTACCAATTTCAGAACCTGTAACATCAAAAGATGTCATAGAGTTGTTACCTGACATAGTAAGATCTCCAAGCGTAGCATCGATATCAACAGTTGTTAAATTCGCAAGCGACGTAAACGTTAATGCGTCATAAAAACCTGTAAGAGTAACATCTGTAAGATTAGCCATACCACTAAATGTTAATGAAGGAGTTGGGCTAGTATAAGCTGTTACAGAACCACCATAAGCAGAAGGAGCTTTCTGAGTAGCAGTTAATGCAGGGTCAGAAGCTTTATCAACGTCAAGTGTTACAGTTTTAAGAGCCGTAGCAGAAGAGAAAGCAAAGTCCTCAACATCAGTCATAGTAATGTTTTCAACACCACCATTAACTGTAATAGGTCCTTTAAATCCTGTTACGGTTGCATTTTCAACATTAGTTAAACTTAATGAACCAGCATATGCAGTCATGTTTGTTATACTAACGTCTTTTGGTCCGTTTAAAGTTAACGCAACTGGAGCAGCAGTTCCATCAGTTTTAACATCATCAAGACTACCAATATCTAATGTAGCATCAGCTTTAGTAGTAATTGTTAAACCATAATCAGAACCCGCACCTGCGTAAACAGCTAATGAACCTAAGTCCACAGCAGTAGCTGAAGTAAATACAATATTATCTGTACCTCCTGAATCAGTTTGAAGCTCAGTTACTGTTGTTAGAGCATCTAAGTGAATAGATGTTACTTTAGAGATATAAGAGTCATCTAAAGTAATTGTACCAGCAGTTACAAGAGCTCTAGCATCAATAGGTCCGTTTACTTTTAAAGTAAGGTCACCTGTAGAAGCTAGCTTCGTGTGAGTCATTGCAGTAACATTTGTAGTTCCAGCAGTATAAGTATAGTTACCAGTAACGGTGAAAATCTTATCGATTACTGATTGCAGCTTAGTAGCATCCATTGTAGCTGACTGAGTAATAGTTACAGTACCATTTACAATGTTAATGTTGTTACCTTGCGCAACAGCAGCATCAAGAGTTGATGAACTCGAGATAGTTAGATCTCCGGTATATATGTTACTTGTAGCAAGTAATTCATCTACATCTGCTTCAATAGCGTCAATCTCGTCCTGAAGGGTAGCAACCGCTGAAGCCGTTGCAGCACCTGCAAGCGACGTTTGAACAGCGTTTACCTTAGTTTCCAATTCAGCAAGAGAAGCCGTCAGACCTGAAAGATCTATAGCACTAGCAGCAGAAGAAGCAGAAGCAGCAGCTGCCTGAGCAGCAGATACACCCGCTTGTAAACCACTTATAGTACCAGACAAGCTAGCTACTTGACCAGATAAAGATGATAAACCGTCAACCTGAGATTTTAATGCACTAATTTGAGCATTTAAATCATCAAATTGATCATCGTAGTTTTGACATCCTACAAAAACTAGTGAGGCAGCCAAAACGGTTAATAATCCTTTTTTCATTGTTTTAAAATTTAATTTATATTTAGTTTGTATATTTTTCATATGAACGTTCATGTTACATATTTAATGTACACACACGTTAATACAAACACCGTGCCA
>Ga0208261_1000144_pt1 | contig 29142 bp, 30 predicted proteins | sample Knorr_S7_td_DCM__FD_185595 | JGI IMG/M metagenome (GOLD analysis project Ga0208261, IMG submission 185595) | Marine microbial communities from Southern Atlantic Ocean transect - Knorr_S7_td_DCM_ad_131m_LV_B (SPAdes) (version 3) | ecosystem: Environmental > Aquatic > Marine > Oceanic | place...
GCCCCAGTCCTTAAGAAGACTGAAGTCCCCTTCTCTGTTAACTCCAAACCTAAAATCATCACCTATTTTTAATCTTCTGATGTTTAGGTTTGATAGCACCTCTTCTATAAAGACCTCTGGAGTCATAGACCTCAACTGCTTATTGAAATGCAAGAAAAACCCAAAATTAACTCCAAATGACCTAAGTGCTCTAACTTTTTCTTTCCAAGGAAAGATTCTTGGAGGTTTTTCTGAATCTTGACCTAAACTTTCAGCAAAGAATTCTTTAGCATGAGGTTCTGTAAAAATAACCATAGTCTTTAGATTAGTTTCTTTCATCTGCTCCAAAATATCCTGATGACCTAAATGTAATCCATCGAAATTACCAATAGTTGCTACTATGTCTTCATTCTGAAACCTTGAGTTGAATAGATTAATATTATTTATTCCTCTAATTAGATACATTTTTATTCCTTAATATCTTGAAGTTTCAATCCTGAAATTCTTAAACACGCCAGATAAGATATCAACGTTAAAAGAATTAAGCCCAAAATTGTAGTTATCTTGTATAACAGACCTAGCTCTCGCCAATGATCCATTCCTGGATTCAAGAAATAGATCAAAAAGAAAATAAATAAATTAGCAAAAATTAATCTAAGAGAAAAAACTAACCAACCTGAATTTATCTTATAGATGCCTTTTATTACTAAAATAATTAACAATGTTAGAGCTGCAAAGTAAGCAGCTATAGTGCTGGCCATAGCCAGTCCTACATGATTTAGATTTAGTTCAAAAGCAAACAACCAAGCCAGCAAAACATTCACTACAAGAGCTAGCAAAGAAATTTTTAAAGGAGTTTTTGGATCTTGCCTGGAGAAAAAAGCTGGTGTCAAAACCTTTATCATCATAAATGCGATCAATCCTATGCATAACGCCATTAAACTAAGAGAAGCTTTATAGGTATCAAGTTCAGTAAACTGCCCTCTTTCAAATAAGATCATGATGATGGGTTCGGCTAAGAGGTATAAGCCTAATAAAGAAGGTAAACCAATTATTAATATTAATCTTAAAGACCAATCTAAGGTTTTAGAAAAATCTTCTTCCGAGTCAGATTGATGCAAACTTGATAGTCTAGGTAATATTACTGTGGCTATTGCTATTGCAAAAATTCCAAGAGGTAGCTGAGTTAATCTATCAGAAACATATAGCCACGTAGGGCTTCCTGTAGGTAAAAATGAAGCCAAAATAGTATCTACCAACATGTTCAATTGGTAAACACCTCCGGCAATTATGCCGGGCACCATTAAATAAATGACTTTCCGAACTCCAGTATCATTTAGATCTATTTTGAAGACAGGCAATAGGTTCATTTTCATTAAAGGGTAAACTTGAATCAATACCTGTATGAAGCCTGCAATAAATACTCCCCAAGCAATAGTATAAATAGGTAACTCTTGGAAAGGAGCAATCCATAAAGCCAATGAAATTATGACCAAATTATAAAAAAGAGGAGTTAGAGCTGGTATAGAAAATTTATCGTAAGTATTCAATATAGACCCAGATAGAGCTACCAAAGATACAAAAAATAAATAGGGAAAGGTTATGCGTAATATATCTACTGCCAATTCTTGTTTGATCGGATCGTTTGCAAAGCCTGGGGCAAATAAGTAAACAAATAGAGGAGTAAACAATAAAACTAGGGTTGTTAGTATAAGTATGGAAGAAGAAAGTAAACCGAAAGTCTTATTAATAAGAGTTTTAACTTCTTGTTCAGAATGATTTACTTTGTATTCAGAAAGAACCGGAACAAATGCCTGATTAAATGCTCCTTCAGCAAATATCCTTCTAAAAACATTGGGTATCTTTGTAATTACGACAAAAGCATCAAGAGAAGCTCCAGCCCCAAAAAGTCCTGTTAATGTCATATCTCTAACAAGGCCTAATATCCTTGATAGAAAAGTCCAGAAGCTTACTATCCCTGATTTAGCTAATAGCTTTGACGAGAAAGATTTTTCGTCTTTATCCAGAGATTCAGTCAGTTTGATCCTCTTTTGCTTCAAGATCAAGGGATACTGAATTAATGCAATACCTTAAACCTGTGGGGTTTGGTCCGTCAGGAAAGACATGGCCTAAATGGGCTTTACATTTCATACAATGAACTTCAGTTCTAAGCATCCCTAAAGAATTATCTTCTTGAGTTTCAACGCTTTCGTTTTCGATAGGTTCCCAGAAGCTAGGCCACCCCGTTCCCGAATCAAATTTTGTTTCAGAATCAAATAAAGGTTCGCCACAAACAATGCAATTATACGAACCTTTTGTTTCCGTATAGGTATATTTACCGCTAAAAGCCGGCTCGGTCCCCTCTTCTTGAGTTACATAATATTGCTCTGGAGTTAAATCTTCTTTTCTTTTATCTTCCATTTTTCACCCGCTAGTAGCTTTCTTTAAAACATTAAAATAGGAATTTTCTATGCACATTTTATCCGAGAAACCGTTTTGCTTTAACATTTCATGTGCTTTTGGTAGGTTATACCAAGGGCACCTAGTAAATAAATGATGTTCTAAATGAAAATTTACATGGTGAGGTACCATTAAATATCTAAGTATCCAAGAAGCTTTTGTTGTTCTAGTGTTATTCAGGTCATGATCACCCGGTGTAACTGCATGTTCAGCAATGTTTCTTATCCTCACTATAAGAGAATAATAAGTAAAAGCAGGTAACCACCATAAAAGAAAGAAAATAGACCAATGTAAGGTCAAAGAAACTAAGGCAAAAATGATTAAGTTAGTAAGAATAAATCCCCTTAATTTTTTTATTATTAAAGTGAACTTTTCTTTTTTAGTATCTGCTTCTGTTCTAAAAATACTAGAAAAAGCAACTGAATATCTCCTAAGGCCTGTCAAACCAGTAAGGTCTCTAAATATCTTCCTCATAAAGCTGGTCCTTGTAATAGGAAAAGGTGCACTAAGGACTAAGTCGGGGTCTCGTGTAGTCTCTGTAAATCTATGGTGAGCTAAGTGATAGGGTCTATAGGGCTTAGTATCAGAAAAAATTGGATAAGCGCAAAACCATTGAGAAATAAAGTCATTAACTTTTTTATCTTTGAAAAGTAGATTGTGAGAAGCTTCATGCATAAGTACAGCAAGAGCAAATTGTCTGCTCCCTACAATTATTATGCCAATTAAGAACGTAACTAAAGAAGGAAAAAAATAAAAGATGATCATAGCTAATGCCATCTGAAGCCAATTACTAGCAATAGAAAGAATGTTTATAAAATCTTTTCTTTCTTTCAATTCACTTAATTGTCTTTCAGACAATAGATCTCTTTGAGATATCTCTGAATTCATAGGAAATAATTATATAGAATATCTGTTGTTATTAAAAAAAACGGCTGCAAAAGCAGCCGTTTCTCTTTTCTAGATGAATTTATTCTTCGGATGTCGGGTTATTATCAAGTCTCACATTTTTTGCACTATACAGTCTAGGCATATCACAACTTAAAATACCTTCTGGCATTTCATCCGCTCTTGCAGAGTTCATGCGATCATCTCTATATTTTCCAAATGCTTCATGAGATTCAAATCCCATAGCTAAATAGAAATCTCCCTCAAATGAAGTAGGAGATCCAGGCCCTGGCCACCATCTATAAACACCGCCATTGAACCCTATGCCATCTAACCAAGAATTCCATACGGCATCATTTGCTGCTAAATCATTGCCCGTCTTCCCTTCTCTAAAAGTACATGTTTGAATAGACATTAAGCTATCTGAACCTTCTTCAAAATTCATTTTGGACTGTCTAGCTTGAACAACTGTGAACAATGCCTGACTACAATCAGTAACAGCTTCCCATTGTGAACCAATTTTTTCTGCTCCTCCTCCATTGACCCAATCATCATTAACTTTACCCATATCAGTTCCGCTAAATGTGTAACCGGTAAAAGCAAAATCATAAGGGAAATCTGATTTAGAAGCATAAGTTGCAGTTAGAACCCAAGCATTATATGGGGCTGAAAAATTTTTATCTCCATAATCTTTCCATTTGGCTATGACCTTCATTGCATCATCCATATCTTTTCCTTCAGCAAAATTACATTGCAAACCTTCCATGGAAAAAGTAGGTGGATATTTATTATGATCATCTGCAGTGATAAAGCCTGCAAAGGAAATAAATAGGCCTAAAATAACTATCTTTAATTTATTCATATCTTTACTCCGTTTATTAATAAATAAGAATGAGTTCATCTTACACAAAATGATTTCTTTTGTTAGTAATAAAAAGAATAATTTAACTTTTTTTAGAAGGGATTATTAAACTCTTCAAAAATCTTATGGTGCTATTTTCTTTTAAATTAATTTTATCTAGATAATCGTAGAGTTCATCTAAGGATTTTCGATCAGAAAATAAATCATTTCTTGTATGCATTTCTTCATTTGCATCTAGGTCCTTAATTACTCTTGCAGGATTTCCTCCTACAATTACATTTTCAGGAACATCCTTTACGACTACTGAACCAGCTGCAACAATACTATTCTCTCCAATAGTTACACCTTTTCCTACTACCGCCCTATCTCCTATCCAAACATTGTTCTTCAATTCGATAGGTTTACTATTGCCTACAGGTTCAGACCTTTTATAAATACCATGCCAATCAGCATCTGATACGTAAGCTGAATTAGCGAACATACAGCCATCTCCGATCTTTATCTTATTGGCAGCAGCTATTCTTACTCCTGGTGTAAATAGGCAGTTATCACCTGCAATGATTTTTCCGTCAAACTCTCCTAAATTCCATGTTGTAAGCCTAATGTAGCTATCAGAAGTAGCTACAAAAGTGGCATTTTTACCTACGTTTACCCCGCTACCATATACATGCAGATATCTTGCACCCATAAAAACTGGACCGTCCCCCAAAGACTCAAATTGCGGTGCTATATGATGTTTTCCGTACAGGTCAACAAGTCGAGACATTGCTCGTTTTAGCCAATATGGTCTATTGTCTTGTCTGATATTTTTTTCTAATTATGGATAACTACATACATGATAAAATAGATTCTATTCATGCAACAAGTCATCTATAACTTCTTTAGGATATTCTTGTCACAAAAATCTTACTCTGAATTAAAAGAATTTGTGTCACTTGGCTTTCCTATGCTTCTTTCTCAAGTTGCTCTTCAATTAATAGGGTTTAATGCTGTTATTCAATCAGGTAACTATTCAAAAGAAGTATTAGCTGGAATCTTGATGGCAAATGCTATTTGGTTTCCAATTTTTCTTAGCTTAGGAGGTCTAATATTTTTTGTAACTCCTATGGTTGCTCAACTGTATGGTGCTAATAAATTAAACCGAATAGGGCCATTGATTAGACAGGCTTATTGGCTTGTAATTCCTTTAATCATTATAGGAATGGCAATCCTATTTGTAGCTCCTTTAGCTCTAGGGTATATAGGAATTAGTGATGAAATTAGATTTCATGCCCAACAATATCTTTCAACTTTTATGTTTGCAATCCCTGCAATTTTATTAGCGCAGCCTTTAAGGTCTTTAACTGAAGGCATTAAAAGACCTCTGCCTGTAACTTTGACCAACTTCCTAATGCTCATCATGGCAATTATAGGAAACTACTTATTTATCTTTGGTAACTATGGTTTTCCTGAAATGGGGGCAAAAGGATCAGGGCTTTCTGCAATAATTGGAACTTGGACTGCTTTATTTATTTTATTAATTTATATTAAATTTTCTAAAGCTTACGAGCCAACAGAATTCTTTAAAAAGATAGACTTGCCATCTTTTACAACTATTAAAGAAATTTTAAGTGGTGGTCTGCCTATGGGAATCTCTAACTTCATTGAACTTAGTATGTTTAGTGGGGCTACACTTATCTTAGGAAGATTGGGTGCTGATGTTGTGTCAGCTCATGGAATAGCACTAAATATTGGAGGTTTACTTTTCATGGTGCCTTTAAGTGTAGGAATGGCTGCTTCAGTTATAGTAGGTAATAAAATCGGTGAAGGGGATTTCATAGGAGCCAGATATAGTTCTTTTTACTCACTTAAATTTGGATGTTTTCTAGCCTTTTTTAATATGCTGATTCTTCTAACGGCTTCCGAATTTCTAGTTTCAATTATCAATCAAGACCCTAATGTTATTGAAATTGCTGTTCTTCTCTTAGTATTTGCAGCCTTTTTTCAAGTGGCTGATGCCTTAGTTATAGGCGCACAGGGTAGCCTCAGAGGATATAAAGTTACAATTTCTCCAATGATAATAATGTTAATTTCATTCTGGGTTTTAGCGATGCCATTTGGATATAGCCTAGCTGTAACAGATTTTTGGAATATAAAGCTAGGGGCCCCGGGCATGTGGACAGGAATGTGCGTTGGTTTATTTGTGTGCGCCAGTCTTATGGTTTGGCGTATGAATTTTGTAACATCAAAGGTCATAGAGCTTCAAAAAGAAGGATTATCTATTGATGAGATGAAGTTAGATCCTAAATTAAATATCTCTTCTCTGCTTATAGGGATGATATTAATACTAACTTTTGCTGGTTTTATTAGATATCTATTAGTTTTATGAAAGTAAACGCCAATGGGCTAATATGCCCTGAACCTATAATGATGCTTCATAGAGCTATTAATGACTCTGTAGATGGTGCAATTATAGAATTAGAAGCGACTGATCCTACGGCAGAAAGGGATGTAAAGAAATTTTGCCACTTCTTAGGTCACGAATTACTTGATTTTAAAAGAACAGGAGATCAATTAACTTTTAAGATAAGGAAAAAATTAGCTAATTAGTCTAAAATATTATTCAAATTTATATAAAAAATTATGACAGAAAAAAATAAAAGATGGGTTTTAGCAAAACGTCCTGAAGGCATGCCACAGGATGATTGTTGGAATCTAGTTGAAACTGAAGTACCTGAAATAGAAGAAGGTTCAATACTAATTAAAGTGTTATATCTTTCTATAGATCCTTATATGCGAGGAAGAATGAATGATGCTAAATCTTATGCCGACCCTATTCAGATAGGCGAAGTCATGACCGGTGAAAGTATTGGGGTTGTTGTAGAAAGTAAATCAGATCAATTTATTGTTGGTGATTATGTTTGTGCACATAGAGGTTGGCAGAGTTATATTGCAGCTAAAGGCGATGACCCTCAATTATTTAAAGCTGACCCTTCAAAAGTTCCTCTCTCGACTTACCTAGGTACTGTTGGTATGCCAGGCAGAACAGCTTACTTCGGGTTGCTAAGAGTGGGAATGCCAAAAATTGGAGAGACGATTGTGGTTTCAGCAGCTTCTGGGGCTGTCGGTACAGTCGTAGGTCAAATGGCTAAAATTTTAGGCTGTAAAGCCGTAGGTATTGCTGGAGGAGAAACTAAATGCTCTTATGTAACTGAAGAACTTGGTTTTGATGAATGTGTAGATTACAAAGCAGGTAATTTAGAAGAAGATCTAGTAAAAGCTTGTCCTGACGGAATTGATATTTATTTTGAAAATGTGGGTGGAGATGTCGCAAAAGCTGTAGCTCCTCTACTTAATCCTGGTGCTAGAGTGCCAATTTGTGGATTTATTTCTCACTACAATTCAACTGATATAGCTAATGAAGAAACTCCATTTCATGTATTCGGAGCTTTAGACCCCATACCTGAACATAGATTCTTTGTAGTTACTGAGTGGTTCAATGAATGGAAAGATGCCACCGAAGAATTATCTACTTGGATTGAAGAAGGAAAAATAAAATACAGAGAGACAGTCACCGATGGAATAGAAAATGCTCCTCAGGCTTTAAGAGATGTTCTCTCTGGAAAGAACTTTGGTAAGCAAGTAGTCAAAATTGCTGATGAGTAATTAAGTAACTTTAATCTATCTATCTGGGGGGAAAAATAGATCATATATTAAAGTCAAAAAAAGCATTTACTTCATGGAGAAATGTTCCTGCACCGGTACGTGGTGAATTAATAAGAAAATTTGGAATGGCTCTTAGGGCAAGAAAAGAAGAAGTTGCGATCCAAATTACCAAAGAAGCAAAAAAAATAATTTCAGAATCTGAAGGTGAGGTTCAAGAAGTCATTGATATGTGTGATTTCTCCACTGGATTAAGTAGGCAGCTTTATGGTCTCACCATGCCTAGTGAAAGACCAGAACATAGATTACAAGAAATATGGCAACCTTTAGGCATTATAGGATGCATAACTGCTTTTAATTTTCCAGTTGCAGTATTTGGATGGAATTTCTGCTTAGGAGTAGTATGTGGAAACTCAATTATTTGGAAACCAAGCCCACATACTGAAGGTTGTGCAGATTTAATTAAGGAAATATGGGATGAGGTTGCAGGAGAACATAAAGACCTCATATTAATTCTTAAGGGAGGTAATGAAGAAGCAGAGTTTTTAGCTAAAGATGAGGATATTTCGTTACTCTCAGCTACTGGGAGCTGTGAAATGGGTAAAGTATTAGCACCAATTGTAGCTAAGAGACTAGGAAGGAGTCTTTTAGAGTTAGGAGGAAATAATGCTGCCATAGTTTGTCCATCTGCTGATCTAAATTTAACTGCTAAAGCAGTAACTTTCTCAACTGCAGGCACAACAGGTCAAAGATGCACTTCGCTGAGAAGGCTTTTTATTCATAAAAACATTTACAACGAAATGATTGATAAATTAAAAATATCAATACAAAACTTAAAAATAGGAGATCCTTTGGATAGATCAAATCAAGTGGGTCCATTAATTTCGGAAGATAGTTTCAACAAAATGCAAAACATCCTTCAATCATGCAAAAAGAGTGCAAAAAATATATCTGGAGGAGAAAGAATAGATTTAGAAAACGAATTCTATGTCAAACCAGCTCTTGTTGAAGTAGATAAGCATATTGACGAAATGAATGAGGAAACGTTTGCTCCTATACTCTACGTAATGCCCTACTCAGATTTACGTGAGGCAATAAAACTACAAAATTCAGTTAAGCAAGGTTTAAGTAGCTCTATATTTACAAACGATTTTAGAGAGTCAGAACTATTTTTAGGACCTGAAGGATCAGATTGCGGAATAGCAAATGTAAATATCGGAACAAGCGGGGCAGAAATAGGAGGAGCTTTTGGAGGAGAAAAAGAAACTGGAGGAGGAAGAGAATCTGGCTCGGATTCATGGAAAGCTTATATGCGCAGAACAACAGCAACTTTAAATTATGGTTCTGAGCTTCCACTAGCCCAAGGTGTTGAATTTGATGAAAGCTAAAGTTGCAATTATAGGAAGTGGCAATATTGGTTGGGCTATAAAAAGGCTATTAAAAGATGATGATTACGAAGTAAAAAGTGGAGATATAAGAGATGGAATGGATGCCAACTCTAAAGACCAAGTAAAAAAATTCCTTAAGGATCAATCGGCTGTTATTTCAGCAGGACCATATGCAGTAAATAAAAATATAGCTGATGTAGCTTCGGATATGGGAATAGGATACTTTGACTTGACGGAAGATGTATCTACAACAGATTATGTCAAATCAAAAAAATCTAACTCCGTATTAATTCCTCAATGTGGGTTAGCTCCAGGAGCTATTAATATTTGTGCTGCAGAAATGATCACAGAATTTGATGAAGTAAATGAAGTCTTAATGAGAGTGGGAGCTCTGCCGAAGTATACAACCAATGAAATGAGTTACTACTTAAGTTGGTCTACTAACGGCCTAATTAATGAGTACTGCAATGAAGCAGACGTAATTTACGAGGGAACAAAGCAGAAAGTTATGCCTTTAGAAGGAATGGAAAAATTAATTATCGAAGGTAAGAGTTATGAGGCATTTAATACCAGCGGTGGATGTGCAACCATGTGTGATACATATGAAGGAAAAGTAGAAAACCTAACTTATAAAACTATTCGATATCCAGGGCATCAAGCTCATATGAAATTCTTATTTAATGATCTTCATTTAAAAAGAAACAGGGAATCGCTAGAAAAACTTTTTGATAAAGAAGTACCTAGGACCACTAATGATGTGGTTATATTTTTTGTAAAAGTCATAGGTAAATTAGATGGAGTCCTTCAAGAAAAAACTTTTTGTAGGAAAATAGAAGGCAATTCGACCTTTAGTGCTATTCAGTTAACAACAGCTTCTGGTGTTTGCGGTCTATTAGAGATGTACTTAAATAAGAAGATCTCTGGAATGGGTTTTATTCCTCAAGAATCGATCAGTTGGAAAGATTTTCTAAATACAGGGTATGGAAGTATTTACAAGTAAAACTACCAGCCTGTTAACTCTTTAATTCCTTTTCCTATTTCAGCAGGACTTTTAACTGTGTGCACACCAGCTGATTCAAGGGCCTTAAATTTATCCTCAGCAGTTCCCTTTCCTCCAGCAATTATTGCTCCAGCATGCCCCATTCTTTTTCCTGATGGAGCAGTAACGCCCGCTATGTAAGAAACAACAGGTTTTGAAACATTATCTTTTATGTATTGAGCAGCTGTTTCTTCTGCTGTTCCTCCTATCTCTCCTACCATAACAATTGCTTCTGTCTGATCATCTTTCTCGAACATCTCTAAAACGTCAATAAAACTAGTCCCAGGTATTGGATCTCCCCCAATTCCTACACAACTACTCTGTCCAAAGCCTTCATCAGTGGTTTGTTTAACAGCCTCATAGGTGAGGGTTCCGGACCTAGATATAACACCTACTTTTCCTGGCATGTGTATAGAAGCCGGCATAATGCCCATCTTGCTCTTTCCTGGGGTAATAATTCCTGGGCAATTAGGACCAATTAATCTAACTCCCATTTCATCGCATCTGTGTTTAACCTCTATCATATCGATAGTGGGTATGCCTTCTGTTATACATACAATTAGCTTGATGCCTGCCTCTGCTGATTCAAGAATAGAAGATTTACAAAATCTAGCTGGTACAAAAATAAGGCTAGCTTCGGCTTCTGTTTTCTGTACGGCTTCAGTTACAGAATCAAAAACAGGTAAGTCTAAATGAGTTTGACCTCCTTTTCCTGGCGTAACTCCACCGACCAAATTTGTACCGTAATCAATGCATTGCTCACAGTGCTGGGTAGCTTGTGATCCTGTAAAGCCCTGACAAATAACTTTTGTATTCTCATCGATCAAAATACTCATAATTAACTCCCTTTAGAAACTTCGACTACTTTAGATGCTGCCTCTTCAAGACTATTTGCTCCAATAATATTTAAACCACTTTCTCTTAATTTTTTAGTGCCTAATTCTGCTTGATTTCCTTCTAGACGTACCACTACAGGAACATTAATTTCCATTTGGCTTACTGCCTCTATAACGCCATCTGCTATAACATCACATCTTACAATCCCTCCAAATATATTAATAAGGACAGCTTTAACATTTTCATCTGAAAGAATTATTTTAAAAGCTTCAGATACTCTTTTAGCATCTACAGTACCACCCACGTCCAAGAAGTTTGCTGGGTCACCGCCATAAAGCTTTATGATGTCCATAGTGCCCATAGCTAGCCCTGCTCCATTTACCATGCAGCCTATGTTTCCATCTAAAGCTACGTAATTCAGATCCCATTTTGAAGCTTCTACTTCTCTCGAATCTTCTTGAGATTCATCATTTATTTGATGTAATTCTTCTTGTCTATACAAGGCATTTGAATCTATGTTTATCTTTGCATCTAAACAGATTAAATTTTGATCTACGTTAATAACAAGAGGATTTATTTCTAATAAAGATAAATCTTTATCAAGAAATAGTTTTGAAAGCTTAAGGAATAAATCCACAAATTGCTCAGTCTGACTTTCGCTCAAATTTAGATTCTCTGCCAAATAAACAGCCTGTTCTTGGTTAGCTCCTTTAATTGGATCAATAGGTGCCTTAAAAATCTTTTCAGGGGTTTTTTCTGCTACTTCTTCAATATTAACTCCACCCTCTTCTGAAGCCATAAAAATTAACCTTTGAGATTCTCGATCTATCACTGCTCCTAGATATAGTTCATTTTCTATATCTGTGCAGGTTTCTACTAGAATCTTTGAAACCGGTTGCCCATTTTCGTTTGTCTGATAAGTTACCAAGTTTTTTCCTAGCCATAGATTTGCAAATTCATGAGCTTCTTTAGGGGAATCAATCAGTTTTACTCCTCCTGCCTTTCCTCTACCACCAGCATGAACTTGAGCTTTAACTACCCATTTGTTTCCGCCTATTGATTTAGCTGCTTCTTCAGCATCCTCAGGACTATCAACTGCTTTTCCTATAGAAACAGGAATTTCATATTCTCTGAATAACTCTTTTGCTTGATACTCATGTAAATTCATTTTTTTCTCTTCCTGTTACTTATATGAATAGCCTTACTATTGATAAGTGAGGCTGCTTCCTTAATTGCTTCTGACTTAGTCGGATGACTAAAGATTAATGACCCAAATTTTTCAGCTGACAATTTCGTTTCGATTGCAATTATAGCTTGTTGAATAAGTTCTGATGCATTAGTTCCAATTATATGTACGCCTAATAATGAATCTTTTGTTTTATCCACTATCACTTTTACAAAACCTTGGTTTTCCCTGCTAGCTAAGCTTCTCCCATTTAGAGAAAAAGGGAAACTAGCTGATTCATAATCAATTCCCAATGTCTCTACCTGGCCTTCATTCATGCCTACCCAGGCTATCTCAGGATGGGTGTAAATTACAAAAGGAATTAGTTCATAATCTAAACTGCTATCAAGGCCAGCTATATTCTCAGCGACCATAATTCCTTCTTCTGATGCTTTGTGAGCTAACTTAGGCCCTCTAACAATATCACCGATTGCATATAAGCCTTTTATATTAGTTTCACAAAATGGATTAACATTAATTGAACCATTTGAATCTAACAAAAGATCAACATTTTCATCTAGTAAATCATCAAAGTATGGAACCCTGCCTGCTGCTACAATTAATTTATCAGCCTCTAAATTCTCCTCTTCACATTTGATTAGGACTTTTTCATTTTTTGTTTCTACAGACTCAATGTTTGTACCTAACCTAATATCTAAGCCTTGATCTTTAAAGATCTTCATAGCTGCTGTTGATACTTGCTTATCAGCTTGAGGAAGAAGTTGTTCTAATTCCTCAAGTAGAGTTACTTTTGATCCTAATCTAGACCAGATACTTCCTATTTCAAGACCAATTGCTCCGGATCCTATGATGATAATCTCATTAGGTACCTGCTTAATGTTTAGGGCTTCTTTGGAGGTAATGACGATATTTTGGTCTGTAGGTGCAAAATCTAACTCTACGGGTTTAGATCCCGTAGCTAGAATAATATTATCTGCAGAAATTAACTTGAAAGAACCTTCTTCATCCGTTACTTCAATAGTGAGATCCTTTTTAATTTTGGCAGTGCCTCTAAGGCTATTTACTTTGTTTAACTTAAATAAACCAGATACTCCTTTAGTTAAATCTTCTACTACTTTTTCTTTCCTTACTAACATCTGTTCAAGGTCAAATGAAATACCTTTAATTTTAATTCCATGATCAGAAGCATGATTAACAGCCTTAAAGTATTCATAAGAGCTATCTAGTAAGGTTTTTGAAGGTATACAGCCTACATTTAGACATGTTCCTCCAAGGATAGGGGTTTGATCTTTGCCGCACTTTTCAATGCAAATTACAGACTTGCCTAGCTGTCCACTCCTTATGGCAGCTGAATATCCTCCAGGACCAGAACCTATGACGGCTACATCATAGTGATCGGACATCGATTAAACTCACAAGATTTATTTTTTTCTACTTAATAACTTATTTCTTATATTAGATATAGCTTCAGTAGGATTCAATCCTTTTGGACAAACTGATACACAATTCATGATGCCATGACACCTATATAAGCTAAAAGCATCTTCCAGTGCATCTAATCTTTCATCAGTAGCATCATCTCTTGAATCAGCTATAAATCTCCAAGATTGAAGTAATGCTGCAGGACCCAGGAATTTATCAGGATTCCACCAAAATGAAGGGCAAGAAGTTGTGCAGCATCCACAAAGTATGCACTCATAGAGACCATCTAATTCTTCCCTTTCCTCTGGACTTTGGGTTCTTTCCTTTTCTGGAACTCCCCCTTTTGTAATTAGGTAAGGTTGAACTTTTTCAAGTTGATCAAAGAATTGCTTCATATCTACTATAAGATCCCTTATTACAGGAAGTCCTGGCATGGGCCTTAAGGTTAATTTATCTCTCTTCAAGGCTTCTGATAACGGGGTTACACAAGCAAGACCATTTTTGCCATTTATGTTCATTCCATCTGACCCGCAAACACCTTCTCTGCAAGACCTTCTAAAAGAAAGAGAAGGTTCTTGTTCTTTTGCTAGATGCAAAACATCTAAAACCATTAAATCTTTATTCGTTGGCACCTCTATATCTAATGACTGCATATAAGGCTTGTTATCTAGCGTAGGATCAAATCTGTAAACACTAAGCTTAATTACTTTGATTTCCTCTAAAGGTATTGCTGCACTCATTAGTAAGTTCTCTCTATAGGCTGAAAAGCTTGGACTTGTTTAGGCCTGAAGTTTACATCCCTTTTGCCAACAGACTTGTCGTCTGAGAAGTAAATTGAATGTTTTAGCCATTCATCGTCATCTCTATCTGGATAATCATCTCTGGCATGAGCTCCCCTGCTTTCCTTTCTTTCATTAGCTGTGATGGCTGTAGCTTCAGCAACTTCAAATAAGTTTTGGGTTTCTAAAGCTTCTATTCTAGCCGTGTTAAAGGTAGCTGATTTATCTTGAAGGTGAATATTCTCTATCTGATTTCTAGCTTCAGCTAAATCTTCTATTCCTTTTTCCATCAAGTCGCCTCTTCTAAATACACCGAAATTCTTTTGCATATTATCTTGCATGGCTTTTTTAATTTCTGTTGACTGATGTCCTTCTGTAGATTCATTTAGTTTATTTAGCCTTGAAAGAGCTCTATCTAAATCAACACTTGAAGCTGGTTTTAAATCTACTCCTTGTTTCATAGAATCTTCTATAAAAATTCCAGCAGCTCTACCAAAGACCACTAAATCCAGTAGTGAATTTCCTCCTAATCTATTTCCTCCATGAACAGATACACATGCAACCTCACCAGCCGCATAAAGCCCTTCAACAATCTTATCTTCTCCGGATTTACTAGAAATTACTTGACCATGAACATTTGTAGGTATGCCTCCCATCATGTAATGACAAGTAGGAACAACAGGTATCGGTTCAATGGCTGGATCTACCCCTGCAAACGTTTTAGATAACTCTGTTATACCAGGTAACCTTTTATGCACTACTTCAGGTCCCAAATGATCCAACCTAAGTTTTATATGATCAGCATCATTACCGCACCCTCTACCTTCTAAAATTTCTAAAGCCATAGATCTTGCTACAACGTCTCTACTTGCTAAATCTTTAGCATTGGGAGCATATCTCTCCATGAATCTTTCACCATCTTTATTGATTAGATAACCACCTTCACCTCTGCAACCTTCCGTTACCAAAGTTCCAGCTCCATGAATGCCAGTAGGGTGAAATTGCCACATTTCAATGTCTTGGACAGGAAAACCGGCCCTAAGAGACATGCCAATGCCATCTCCAGAATTAATTAATGCATTAGTTGTAGAAGAATAGATCCTTCCTGCTCCTCCTGTCGCCAGAACAGTGGCTTTAGACTTAATATAAAAAATCTCTCCAGTTTCAATCTCAAACGCTATAACTCCTACGACTGCATTGTCTACATTTAATACTAAATCTATTGCGAACCATTCATTCAAGAAATTTGTGCCTGCCTTTAGATTTGCTTGATAAAGCGTATGCAATAAGCTATGGCCAGTTCTATCAGCTGCTGCACAGGTTCTAGCTGCTTGGCCTCCTTTTCCATAATCCTTGGATTGTCCACCAAAAGGTCTTTGATAAATTCTACCTTCTTCTGTCCTAGAAAAAGGCAATCCCATATGCTCTAACTCAAATACTGCTTTAGGACCTTCAGCACACATATACTCAATAGCATCTTGATCTCCTATATAGTCTGATCCTTTAACTGTATCAAACATATGCCATCTCCAGTCATCATCTGGGTCATCGCTTGCAATGGCACAGGTAATTCCTCCTTGAGCAGAAACTGTATGAGATCTCGTAGGAAATACTTTAGAAATGACTGCTGTATTTAGTCCAGATTCTGCTAATTGTAAAGAAGCTCTCATGCCTGCTCCTCCCCCGCCTATAATAATTCCATCGAACTCTTTAACAGGTATATCAGATCCATTTATAATTTCATCTACTTTCATATTCCTTTACCAAATAATTATTGCTGACCATAAAATAACAACGAGAATCAATAACCCACATATTACTCTATAAACAAAGTTAATGGGGCTACCTAAAAAAGAAATTTTATGACTAATTAAGCCAAAAAATCGAGAGGATAAATAATCGCTTCCTATCGCCCAAGTACCAAGCCATGCATGAATACCAAAAGAAAGAAGAAACAAGAACGTCGCTGTTTTCATTAACGGATTACTCATTAAAGAAGTCCAAATAAAATAATCAACAGGTGTATTTTTTAGAAAAAAACCTGTTATATAAAGTACGTAAACTAAAAGTATTACGGAACTACCTCTAATAAGTAAAAATTCTATTGTGCCTTTACCTAATCTCATTAAAACCAGAATACTCCAATAAATAAAAATAAAAGTAGAAAGAAAGCAACAATTGTCATCCATGACACAATCTTTGTTGAGGATAATGTTTCTCCTATTCCAAAGAATTCACCTAATAATTTCTTAATTCCTGCTAATAAGTGATAAAACAAAAGCATTAAAACTATAGAGAAGCATAATTTAATTAACAAATTTGAGTTTAGATCTTCTATTAAAAATAAAAAGGATCTTTCAGAACCTAGGGACCTATCTAAAAGCCAAACTAAAAAAGGGAAACTAAAAAATAAAATAAAACCACTAATTCTATGAAAAATAGAAACAATACCAGTTATTGGTAAGTTTATTTTCAGTAAGTTTATAAAAACTGGCCTAGTATCTTTTTTAGTCACTTAATATAGAAATTTAGAAAAATTGGGTGTTTGTAGCTGCTAATTATAATTCTGCAACTACTTGAAAGCCATACTTTCCTTAAATATATCTCTTAATATAAAGGACTAATAAAAATACAATTATAAAAATAGGTATGCATATCAAATAAGGTAAATCAGGAGAAATTTCGTAGAGCATTCCGCTTAAGAAAGGCCCAATAGCAAAACCTAATCCTGGAGCTACCATTGCTAATCCTACAGCTTCTCCTTGATTTGAGGAGTCTGCATTTAATGAAGCTGTAGCTGTATAACCTGGAGAAGAAAGTCCCATAGCAATCCCAAGAAACGACATACCTACTACAAAGTAAGTAAAGCTTGATGAAATAACAATAAATATTATTCCTAATATGAAAAATGGGACAGAGATAGAAATGAAATTAATAGGAATTATTTTTGTCTTTTGAACAAAAGTTAATTGAACTAATATAGAAAAAATACCCAACAAACCAAATGCGATTCCTTGCCTTTCCTGTGTAACTAATATCGAGAAATTGAATTTATCCTGAATATAAAAAGCAGCTACAGTCATTGATGAAGAAAAACAAATAAATATTAGTACTCCAATTCCAACAAAAACAAGGAGCTTAGAGTCATATGACATTTTTTCTCTTTTTATTTGTTTTGTATTTGGGTCTAAAGTTTCTGGTAAATAAAAATAAACCATTATCAAAGCAAGTAAACTTAACAATGACATAAAAACCACTGGTATTAATCTCCCGAAGGGTTCAAGGGACGAAGGGAAGATTTCTGTATTTGTTATTAAGAAAGCTATAAAACTTACCATAATTGGTGCAAATATAGTTCCTAGATTGTTAGCGGCCCCATACTGACCCATGCCTGCCGATCTTTTTTCTTCTGTTGTTATATCTGCTATATATGCTCCTGATGCTGGTCTAGAAGCAGCGCCAATAGCAGAATTTAGAACCCTTGCTAATAAAAAACTAAGAATCAAGCTAGTGGTTAGCAATACGCCTATTAAACCCAGGTAAGCAACTAAAACAAATAAAAGAGAAGAAATTATGTAACCAGCAAAACCTATCATCAAGACAGTTTTTCTCCCTTTTACATCGCTAATGCGCCCCCAAAAAGGTGTTGCAAGTAAAAAGACAAAAGCAGATATTGAAACAAAAGAAGTAATTAGTCTTACACTAAATCCTAATTCTCTGCCAATCAAAGGCATAACCTGAGCATAAACTGACTGTCCCATGCTCACAAAAATTACTGCTATTAGTAGTACAGAAATAAATCCTTTTTTATTTTCTTCAAATTTAATTTGTTTTCTCTTTCTTTCGCTGTCTAATTATAAACGCATATTCCATTGCCACTTCTTCTAAACTAGCAAACCTTCCACTTACTCCGCCATGCCCTGCAGACATGTTAACTTTCATTAAAATAGGATTATCTGATGTAGTGAAATCCCTTAGCTTTGCTACATACTTTGCTGGTTCATAGTATTGCACCTGTGAATCCCATAAACCGGTAGTAACTAAAATAGAAGGATATTCTAAAGAGTCTATATTATCGTAAGGAGAATATTTCATCATGTAATCATATTGTTTTTTTATCCCAGGATTTCCCCATTCATTGTACTCTCCTGTGGTTAGAGGTATTGAGGAATCTGACATAGTTGTAAGAACATCCACAAAAGGTACATTTGAGATTATCGCTTTATACAAATTAGGTTCTAAGTTAACTATGGCCCCCATTAATAAACCTCCTGCACTGCCCCCTGCGGCAAATAAATTATCTGAATCAACCATGCCTCTATCTACAAGACCTTTTGTTACATCAATGAAATCGTAGAAAGTATTAAGCTTTTTAAACATTTTTCCTTGTTCATACCACTCCCTTCCCATTTCCTGTCCTCCTCTGATATGCGCTATGGCAAAAACATAACCTCTATCTAGTAAAGAGAGTCTTGTAGAACTAAAACCTGCATCTAATGAATTTCCATACGAGCCATATCCATAAATAAATAAGGGATTTTTTCCTTTTTTATAACTAACTTTTTTATAAACTAAAGAAACAGGAATGTAAGTAATTCCATCTCTACTTTTTATCTTTAGTCTTTTTACACTATATAAATCTGGATCGTAGGGAGTCTTTAATTTTGCTTGTTTTAAAAGTTTCTTTCTTCCTGAATTAAGTGAAGCAGAATAAATACTATCGGGTACTCTCATGCTGGTGTAACCGAAATTAACTTGCGCTGATTCATATTCTGGATTGGCTGCTAAATACAAAGAGTAGGCAGGGTCCTGCATATTAATACTCTTAAAAGTGAGTCCATTCCTTGAATAAATTCTTAATTTCTTTAAACCATCTTCTCTGTAAGTTAATACAAAATTAGTAGGAAAAGATAATACAGATTCTAAGAACCTAGACTTGTTATGTCTTACCAGATTTTTCCAATTATTTTTAGAAGTGCTGACATTTTTAGAAACCTGCATAACTCTAAAATTCTTTGCATTTAGATTTGTCTGGACTAAAAATCTATCTCCATCATCTTCAATCCAATACAAATGATCTTTTTGTCTCCTCTCGAAAGATTTTGGTTTCGATAAAGGCTCATCACTGGGTATCAATAAAGTTTCAGAAGAAGAAGTACTAGAAGCTTGAATTTCTATATACTTCATAGTCCTTGAATTCCCTAAAGAAAGATAGAAAGTATTGTCTTTCTCTTCATATACAATCTTATCTTTCTCCTGCTTGTCTCCTAACTTATGTCTTAGCACTCTATAGGGAAGAAGAGTTATCGGGTCTCTTTCTATATAAAAGATATAGCTTGAATCTGAAGACCAAGCTATATCTCCAGAAGTATTTTTTAGTCTATCTTGACTAAATTTCCCTGTATTAAGATCTTTAATTCTTATCTCATACTGTCTTCTCCCCGTCTTATCTTCTGCTAAGGCCAATAGATTTTCTGATGGAGAAACATTCCAGTTAGCTAATCTAAAAAATTTTGAGCCTTTTGCTAAGTTATTTACATCTAGAATAACTTCCTGTTTCTTTGTAGCTAGATTAGTTCGTATATATATCGCATGCTCTTGATCAGGTTCGAACCTCCTAAAATAACTGTAAGAACCCATCTTTACCGGAACAGAATCTTCTTTCTTTGGTATTCTAGATACTATCTCTTCAAATAGCTTAGACCTTAAATCTTGACCTTTTTTAAACCAATTCTCTAGGTATTTGTTCTCTTCTTTTAAGTGAGAAAGGACTTTCTCGTCTTTTCTTGTGTCGTCTCTTAGCCACTGATAGTTATCTATCCTTTCTTCACCATGAGCTTTATGCGTGAAAGGTATTTTTTGTGGGTTAGGTTTTTTCAATTTATCTTCACCATAAGTTGTCGAAATAAAACATGAGCACACTAACAGAAAACCTAAAAGGATTCTCTGATTATGTAATTTACTTTTTTCTTTTAGCAATTCTTTTTCTTCTTTTCTTCTGGCGATCTGTGAGTATATTTTTTTTATTTTTATAAGGGTTTTCTGAATCCATAAATTGCACAAAAACCGAAGTAGATAGACCTAATTCTTTTCTAAAATAATTTTCTAGATATCTTTTATAAGAATTTTGGAGGGCAGATAAATTATTACCATGAATTACTATTCTTAGAGGTCTTTTTCCTCCTGCATGAGCATATCTTAATTTAGGCCTAAACCTCCCACTCATAGAAGGAGGTTGTTTCAATAAAGCGTCTGAAAGGATCGTATTTAATTTATTAGTGCTTATTTCTTTGCTATTTGCTTCATGTCTTTCAACAGAATGTTTGATTAGTCTAAATAGTCCTTTATTTTTTTGAGCAGAGATAAAATGAGCATCAATATAATCAGCAAACCTTAGTTTCCTTTCAACCTGTGCCTTTAAGAGTTCTTTATCTTTTTTTGTGAGTAAATCAGATTTATTGGCTGCTAAGATTACCGTATTTCCGGATGCCAATGCTAAGCCCAAGAGATGCATATCCTGATCGACTATAGATTCAGAACTATCAATTAGGATAATTGTGATAGTTGAAAGTCTTATTGACTCTAAGGATTGAGAAATTGAAAACTCCTCAAGTTTTTCTTTTGAAGCCCTTTTTCTTCTTATACCAGCTGTATCAATTAAATATAATTCTTTACCAGAAATACTTATTGGGACTTCAATGGAATCTCTTGTGGTTCCTGAAGTAGATGATACTAGTAGTCTATCTTCGCCTAGAACACTATTTACAAAAGTTGATTTACCAACATTAGGTCTTCCAATTATGGATATTTTTAAAGACTGCAAATTACCTTCTTGGCTTTCCATAGAAGGCTGCTCAATAAGAATTTCGGACTCTAATTCTTTTAAACCTCTATTATGAGAGCAAGAAATATAAAATATTTTGTTAAATCCTAGAGAATCAAATTCTCCAAGTTGTCTCTGATCCTTCTCAGAATCAACCTTATTTATAACGAGAGTTATAGGTTTATTTACCTTTCTTAAACTTAACGAAATCTCTTCATCTAAAGGAACTAATCCATCCTTTGCATCAACTACAAATATTAATTCTTCTGCTTCTTTTATTGCTAAATTTGTTTGTCTTATAACAGAACGAGAAATGTCGTCGCTTTCAGGAGCAATGCCGCCCGTATCTATAAGTATTGTATTTGATCTTTTTGCTCTCCCATATTGTCGATCTCTAGTTAAACCAGAAAAATCAGCAACTAAAGCAGCTCTAGAACCAGTTAAAAAATTAAATAGACTTGATTTGCCGACATTTGGCCTACCAACAATAGCAATTAAAGATGACATTTCATAAAAACCTAAATAGAGCTGATGAATTATAAGGTCTTATCTAAGAGATAAGAAAAACAATCTACCTGAAGAATCTAAAGCAATAATGTCATTACCGCTTGATGAAAGCTCCTTAATTGGTTTATTAGATATCTTCTTTCTTCCAATAAATCTTCCGTCTTTACTATCAAGGATATGTAAATATCCTTCAAAGTCTCCCATTACAACCCTTCCTTTTGATTCTACTGGCGATGATAATTGTCTAAGCTTTAGTCCTTTTTGTTCCCAAAGTATTGCTCCAGTAGAGAGACCGAAAGCTTTAACATTGTCCATGTCATCTATCACAACAATTCTTGATCTAGATTCAACTAAATCTTTAGTGGTAGAAACTTCTTCTTTCCAAGCTTGTCTTCCTGATCTTAGATCAATTGACATTATATGTCCTTGGTAAGTAGCAGAAACCAGAAAATTGTTTGCAACAATTCCTTTTCCATCTATATCTGTGATTCTTTCAAGCTCTGAAGCTCCTTCGTTTACTGAAACTGGTAGCTCTAATCTAATTGCACCAGATTCAGGATAAAGCATGGCAACATTTCCAGTCGAAAATCCAGTAAAAATAAATCCTTCAGAAATAAAAGGTATCGAGGTTCCTCGGAGGCTTAAGTTAGGAACGGATACTTGATGTATCCATTCTTGCGCTCCTGTTCTGAAGTTAAATCCTGTTATGGAACCATCCGCAGATTGAACCGCCACTATCCTTCCATCTGTTACAGGTGGGGCTAATATTTCACTTGATACTTTAGAAATCCAATTCAGAGACCCGTCTTTCTGATCTAGACTTACTACCTGACCATCTAACGTACCATAAAATAAATTTTTAAACCCTGACTCTATCGACCCTGAAATTGAATGATTTAAATTATTCGACCAAATTTCTCTTCCGTCTTTAGAGCTGAATGAAGTAACTTTTCCATCAGAGGCACCATGGTATAAAACATCTCCTTCTATAGAGGGAATGATTCTTCCGTCTGATAGATAATCACCTCCTTTCTTTTTCCATTTCGTATCTATATTCGCAGTTGAATCTATATCATAGAGCTCTGCAGGTTTATCAAGTTCTTCTTCGTCTGATCCCCAAAACTTTAAAGATGACAAAGAAGAACAGCCTGTTAAGACAAATATTAAACTCAAGTAAATTGGTAAAATCTTTTTCATAGTTTGATTAGTTGATATCAGATAACTTCATTTTAATTATTGATTTGATTGATTCACTCGGGGAAGACTCTAATGCCTTAAGGTAGTTTATTTTAGCTTCATCATTTTTTTCTAAATTAACATAGCAATCGCCTATTAATTCATAAATTGAAGATGTTTTATCTTCAATTGTTTCTAACATAGCTAAGGATTCATTAAATTTTCCTTCATCTAGAAACAATATAGCCAATCTATATTTAGCAGTTACTTGTATTGGATCATATTTCTGTCTAAAACCACTTTTGGAATTTTCTATAACCCAGTTTAATTTTTCACTAGTTTCTTCTTTATCACCCTTTTCGAAATAAAGTTTAGCTAGGTGCAATCCCACTAACCCTGAATATGCTGAATCAGGATAAGTATTTATAAAATTATTTCCCTTCTCAACTGAATCTATATCTACTTGATCAATAGATTCTATAAAATCTGAATAGAGCTCTGATGTTTCTTGATTGAATGTAGCCTGATTAGAAGAGCTCCTTTCCATGCCTACAATAGTAAAAACAACCACTAAAATAACTGACAAAGCTAGGTATCTATATTTATCCCATAGGCTCTTTAAAAATTCAGTATTTTCTTCTTCAGTTGAAGTCAGATTTACCATTATTATTCTCTATTCTTTTAATTGATCAATTAGTTCCTTTATATTTAAAGATTTCTGGTCTTCTTTTTTATTAAGGTCCTTTAAGCTGAGAGTATTATCCTTCAACTCTTCTTCTCCTACAATCAATGCATAATCAGATTTTGATTTAATTGCTTTTTTTATTTGGGAAGAAGCACTAGTATTCTCGAAATTTAAGACTATCTGTATATCTTCAACTGCTTTTCTTAATTGCTCCGCAATTAAAACAGATTTAGCTATCGCTTCTTCGCCCAACGCAACAAAGGATATCTTTTTAGGAGCATTTGAATCAACTTCAAATTGATTCATAATTAATATCAAGCGCTCTAAACCTATTGAAAGACCTATTGCTGGACAGGACTTACCTCCTAATTCTTCCACTAAAGAATCATACCTTCCTCCTCCACAAATAGTATCTTGAGCGCCTAAAGATAGAGACTTCCATTCAAAAACAGTTTTGTTGTAATAATCTAGCCCTCTAACCAGTTGAGGATTTTCTTTATAGGTCAATCCATTAGAATTCAGCATATCTAGAAGAGTTGAATGGTGATCTAGGGACTCTTGATCTAAAAACTCATTTATTTTAGGAGCTTCTTCTAATAATAGTCTTGTTTCAGGATTCTTTGAGTCCAATATCCTTAACGGATTATCATCTAATTGTCTCAATGAATCATTATCAAGTTTATTTTTATAATCTTGAAAATAAGTTATCAAGGCTTGTTTATAGGAAGTTCTAGTTTCGTAGTTGCCTAAAGAATTTATTTCTAGCTCTATCTCGTCAGCGATGCCTAAATCTTTCCATATTTTGTTAGAAAGAAAAAGCAATTCAGCATCAGCATAAGGATCTTTGATGCCAAAAAATTCAGCGCTAGCCTGATGAAATTGTCTGGACCTACCTTTTTGAGGCCTTTCATATCTAAACATCGGCCCCATGTACCAAAGCCTTGGTGAATCAATTCTAATCAAGTCATTATCTAATGCTGCCCTTACACAACCTGCAGTTCCTTCAGGTCTTAAAGACATACTCTCTCCACCCTTATCATCAAAGGTGTACATCTCTTTATTAACTATGTCAGTAGATTGTCCAACTCCCCTTGAAAATAGATCCGTCTTTTCTATTAGAGGAAACCTGATCTCGTTATAGCCATATGAATGGAATATTTTTTCTATATGATTTTCCACAAACTGCCAGATTTCTATTTGCCCTGGGACAAGGTCATTCATTCCTCTAACTTTATTTATTTTTGTCATGGCAGCTAAACTTCTTTAGCTATTATAGAGGCTTCATCTGAAGAATCTTTAGAAATTTTTTCTCTGATGAGATTTTCTAAATGATCAACAAGCTCTTCGCTTTCTATCTTATGATCTGGCTTACCATCTATATATATTAGGTTTTTGGGAGAGGCTCCTGTAACGCCTATACTTACATGCTTGGACTCGCCTGGTCCATTCACATAACAGCCTATAACTGCTACATCTAAATCTTCTTTCACATCTTCTAATCTTTGTTCCAGTTGATTCATTGTAGCTATAACATCAAAATTCATTCGAGAACAACTAGGGCATGCAATGAAATTAATTCCTCTAGATCTTAGCTTGAGACTTCTAAGGATATCCCATCCGACCTTAATTTCATCGACTGGATCTGATGCAAGAGAAATTCGTAAGGTATCTCCTATGCCGTCTAGCAACAAAGCACCCAAACCAATTGCAGACTTGACCGTCCCAGACCTAAAGCCGCCTGCTTCCGTTATTCCTAAGTGCAATGGTTGTTCTATTAATTTTGCTATTTTTCTATAGCTCTCAATTGTCAAAGCTACATCAGAGGCCTTTATGCTTAACTTAAAGTCATCAAAGTTTAATTTTTGAAGAATATTTATATGCGATAAAGCAGATTCAACCAATGCATCAGCATTGGGCTCCCCATACTTTATTTGTAGTTTCTTTTCTAATGAACCTGCATTTACACCTACTCTTATAGGTATGCCATTATCTTTACATGCAGAAACTACTTCTTTTATTTTGTTTTCTTTTCCTATATTTCCAGGATTTATTCTTATGCAATCGGCTTTTGCCTTAATTGCTTCTAAAGCCATCATATGATCAAAATGTATATCAGCAACTAAAGGTACTTGGGATTCTTTCTTAATTTTATAAAAAGCGTCAGCTGCTTCTTGATCAGGCACAGAAACTCTTACTATATCTGCTCCAGCTTCTTCTAATTTTCTTATCTGATCGAGAGTTGCATCCACATCAGGAGTCTTGGTATTTGTCATACTTTGAACTGAAATAGGAGAATCTCCTCCCACAGGTACGTTTCCTACAAAAATCTTTCTAGATACTCTTCTTTCCATTCTTTAGCAATACTTAGAAATGCTATCAAAGTCTAGCATCATAAGATGAGAAAATTTAGTTTTAATGTTTTACTCTTTTAAAAAAAATAATCTATTTCTCTAACAGCTGACTCAGGTGAATCTGAGCCGTGTACTGCATTTGCATCTATGGATTCAGCAAAATATCTTCTGAGTGTTCCTTCTTTAGCCTCTTGAGGATTAGTACTTCCCATAAGATCTCTATATCTCATAATGGCATCCTCTCCCTCTAAAACCTGAACCTGAATTTCTCCAGAAGTCATAAATTCAATTAAGGCGTCAAAAAAAGGCTTCCCTTTATGCTCTATATAAAATCCTTCAGCTTCTTCTTGGGTTAGGTTCATTTTCTTTTTTTCAACTATGCTTAATCCCGCTGCTTCTATCCTTTCACATATCTCATCAATATGACCTTTGCGAACTGCATCAGGTTTAATAATTGATAATGTTTTTTCCATTTTATTACCTCTAAAGTATGAATTTTGGGCGCATTATACTTATAAATTTGCCTTAATCTATTTCATCTAGCCAGGTCATTTGTATAGTTTCCAAAATCTTTTCATTGGAACGATTGGGATCGTCGTCAAAGTCATCTAAATCTACTATCATCTTGTGCAAATCAGTAAAAAGAATATACGTTGGGTCCTTATCGGGATAATTATCTAATAAAGAAAAAACTATCTCATTAATGTCTACCCATTTCATATTAATGATCCTCCGAAACCATATTTATGGTGTATTTTGGAATCTCTATTTCTAAATCCTCGTCCTCAATGATTACCTGACAACTTAATCTTGATTCGGCTTCCAACCCCCAAGCTTTATCTAGCATATCTTCTTCTTCGTCCGTAGACTCATTCAAAGCACCAAAACCTTTTCTTACAATCACATGACAAGTGGTGCATGCGCAAGAAAGTTCACATGCATGTTCAATTTTTACCTTGTGATCTAGAAGTGCTTCACAAAGAGATTGTCCTTTTTCAGCTTCAATTTCTGCTCCCTTTGGACATAGCTCTCTATGAGGAAAAACCTTAATCTTAGGCATAAATATTTTTAAAATTACTTTCTAAATATCAAAACTTTCGCCACATCCACATACAGCTTTGACATTAGGGTTGAGGAATTTAATTTGCTCGTTAACTCCTTCTTGGACAAAGTCCACGGTCGTTCCTTTTAGAAAACTAAAAGAATTAGGATCAATAAAAACCTTTACACCATTGGATTCAAAAAGAATATCGTCTTCATGTTCTAAAGAAACATAATCCAATTCATAGATGTAGCCAGAGCAACCAGAGGCTTCTTCTACAGAAAACCTTACGCCTAATGAATTACTTCTTGTTATGGAGCTTCCTAAATGAGATGCTGCAGCTTCCGTTAAGTTAAAACTATTTGGATCAAATGTTTTAGTTTGTGTCATGTTTATATTTTAGATTCGTAATCTTCTATAGCTTGTTTAATACTATCCTCAGCTAGAACAGAGCAATGTATTTTAATTGGTGGTAAATCCAAAGCATCTGCAATTTCTGAATTTTTAATTACTTTGGCCTCTTCTAAAGTTTTTCCTTTAAGCATATCTACTAATTCACTGGAACTAGCTATAGCTGAACCACAACCATAGGTTTTGAATTTAACATCTTGTATCACATGTGAATTTCCTTTTTCCTTACACTTAATCTGCAATCTCATAACATCTCCACAAGCAGGAGCACCCACCATCCCTGTACCAATATCTTCTTCTTTAGGATCCCATCTACCTACACTATTCTTATGAGGTTCATTAAGAGTGTTTTCAAATTTATCTATTACTTTTTTACTGTAAGCCATAACCTTCTCCTTTTTTAATTAGCTGCCCATTCTATTGAATCCATGTCTACGCCATCTTTATACATATCCCATAAAGGTGATATTTCTCTAAGTTTCTCTACGGAATCTTTCACTATATCTACTGTGTAATTAATGTCCTCTTCTGTTGTAAACCTTCCAACAGCAAACCTTATCGAGCTATGAGCTAATTCATCTTTTAACCCTAAGGCTCTCAAAACATAAGAAGGCTCTAGGCTAGCTGAAGTACAAGCTGATCCAGATGAAACTGCTATATCTTTCAGAGCCATAATTAGAGACTCTCCTTCAACATAATTGAAACTGACATTTAAAAATCCAGCTGCTCTTTTTTCAAAATCACCATTTAGATATATTTCTTCCATGTCTTTTAAACCATCCCAAAATTTATCTCTTAAGTTTCTTATTCTTTCAACTTCTAATTCCATTTCTTGATCAGCAATATAAAAAGCTTCGCCCATACCAACTATTTGATGTGTGGGTAATGTTCCAGACCTCATACCTCTTTCGTGCCCTCCACCATGTATCTGAGCTTCTAATCTAACCCGAGGTTTTCTACTTACATAAAGAGCACCTATACCTTTCGGCCCATACGTTTTATGTGCAGAAAATGACATGAGATCGACTTTAATATCTTTCAAATCTATTTTTACTTTACCTGTACTTTGAGCAGCATCTACATGAAAAATTATCCCTCTTTCTCTAGTCAGTTCGCCAATTGATTTAATATCATTAATTACTCCAATCTCATTATTTATATGCATTAAAGAAACTAGAATGGTCTTATCTGTAATTGAATTTTCAACTAAATCAGAAGAGATTAATCCATTTTTATCCGGGTCTAAGTAGGTAACTTCAAAACCTTCTCTTTCTAGCTGCCTACAGCTATCTAAAACTGCTTTATGTTCAACTTTTGAGGTAATAATATGGTTTCCTTTAGATTTATAGAATCTCGCAACTCCTTTAATTGCAAGATTATCTGCTTCTGTAGCTCCTGAAGTCCAAATTATCTCTCGTGTGTCGCAGTTCACAAGGTTAGCAACTTTTGACCTAGCATCCTCTACAGCCTCTTCTGCCTTCCATCCAAAGGAATGAGATCTAGAAGCAGGATTCCCAAAATTTCCTTCTAGAGATAAATGATCTTTCATAACCTCTAAAACTCTTGGGTCAACTGGCGTTGTCGATGCATAATCTAAGTAAATTGGTAATTTCATCTTTTATCCTACTGCTATTAAATTTTTATTATCTCCAGCAGAAATTTCTAATG
>Ga0208261_1000145_pt1 | contig 29118 bp, 23 predicted proteins | sample Knorr_S7_td_DCM__FD_185595 | JGI IMG/M metagenome (GOLD analysis project Ga0208261, IMG submission 185595) | Marine microbial communities from Southern Atlantic Ocean transect - Knorr_S7_td_DCM_ad_131m_LV_B (SPAdes) (version 3) | ecosystem: Environmental > Aquatic > Marine > Oceanic | place...
TTGCATCGAATTAAACCACATGTTCCACCGCTTGTGCGGGTCCCCGTCAATTCCTTTGAGTTTCAGCCTTGCGGCCGTAGTCCCCAGGCGGAGTACTTATCGCGTTAGCTACGATACCGAAGGGGTCGAATCCTCCGACATCAAGTACTCATCGTTTACGGCGTGGACTACCAGGGTATCTAATCCTGTTCGCTCCCCACGCTTTCGTCCCTCAGCGTCAGTATCGAGCCAGAAAGCTGCCTTCGCCATTGGTGTTCCTCCTGATATCTACGCATGTCACCGCTACACCAGGAATTCCACTTTCCTCTCTCGAACTCTATCCTTGAAGTTTCGATTGCAGGCCACCGGTTAAGCCGATGGATGTAACAAAAGACTTTCAAAGACACCTACGGACCCTTTACGCCCAATGATTCCGGACAACGCTAGCACCCCTCGTATTACCGCGGCTGCTGGCACGAAGTTAGCCGGTGCTTTCTTGTGAGGTACCGTCAGACCTGAAAACTATTTGCATTCAAGTTGTTCTTCCCTCACGACAGATCTTTACACTCCGAAAAGCTTCATCGATCACGCGGCGTTGCTGCGTCAGGCTTTCGCCCATTGCGCAAAATTCCTAACTGCTGCCTCCCGTAGAAGTCTGGGCCGTATCTCAATCCCAGTGTGGCTGATCATCCTCTCAGACCAGCTACCGATCGTTGCCTTGGTAGGCCATTACCCCACCAACAAGCTAATCGGACGCAGGCTCATCCTAAAGTGCGAGCACAAGTGCCCGCTTTAACAACATATCCCGAAGGATCCGCTGCATTATTCGGTATTAGCTCCGGTTTCCCGGGGTTATCCCAATCTCTAGGGTAGATTACCTACGTGTTACTCACCCGTTCGCCAGTTTACTTGTATTCCGAAGAATATGTTCTCCTTGACTTGCATGTTTAAAGCACGCCGCCAGCGTTCGTCCTGAGCCAGGATCAAACTCTCCATTGTATTAGTTTGATATATTATAGTCTAATCTGACTCTCAAAGTTTATATTGGACCACGCATACCAAATTATCAAAAAACGTTGTCTTTGCATTAAAATTTATCAGAGCAAAGCCGCGCAAATTAGCTTTTATTATACATCGTGTCAACACATAATCAATTAGAAAATAAAATAATTAGTTTTGAACTAAATTTGGCTCTGCAAAATCCATAAAAGAATCTAAAGGAGTCTTTTCGAATGCTCTTCTAATATGGTTGCGAAATAATAGTTGATTTGCACTATCAACATCTTGGTATGTTTTTAAAATAGTACCAAGATAAATACTTATAGAAAGCGCTATAGGGGTATAAATCAAATATTTATTTTTTGAACTTAATTGTACATTATCAGGAAGTCCATACGTGGAGGGATTATTTGGTAAGTCATTTGAGTCTAATTGATATCCAGCTCCAAGGGGAATCAATTCATTCCGATTATCCGTTAAAGATAAATTTCCTGATTGATTCAAATCTGTACTAGCCGAGGCTAGAGATGATACTAAAAAGAATGATGCTAAGGCGCCTCCAGCATTTCCCCATTCTTGAAGATATGCGCGTCCACCTCCTGGAAAGACTGAAGCAGCTAATGTCTGCCACTTATTTTTCATAGGAACTTCTGCTGCATTATCAATTGTTTGCATAATAGGGGCGATTAACTCACTATAATGTCGGTGTTTAAATCTCTCATCTGCAGATAAAAAAGCTTGTCTTGCTGCAACCCATTCTAGGTTATTTAGGTATATATATCCCCTTAGTATAATAAGGTATGGATCTGTTTCATTTTCAGTCTCTTCAAGAACCATATCATAATTCCCTTTATAATACTGAATTAATAGCTTGCGATAATATGCAGCTTGGTGAACACGATTATTTTCATCTGTTAGATTGATAACTTCGTCATAATATCTATTTGCTAATATAGGATTTCCAGATAAATCATAACTCCTTGCAATATAATATAAAATTGGAACCTCTAGAGTATCACTAGGAAATTTATATAAGTATTGAAATAAGCTTAGTAAGGCTCTTTCATAATGTCCATCGCCGATTAGAAAATCACAAAAAGATAACAATTCATGTTTTTGAAATGTTGTGTGTTTTTGCCAGTCGTCTTTTATTTCATCAACATTACGATAATCTTGACTATATGAAATAGTAATAGAAAATAGCAGAACTATTATGATCCGAGGTTTTACAAACATATATATCCTCCCCTTTGAGGATATATAAATATAGTATACGTATTGAATAAAAACTATAGATAGAAGAGAATCAATCTTCTCTTCAAAATATTATTCTAAATCTTTAAAATCTAAAGATACTGAATTAACGCAATAGCGTAATCCAGTTGGATTGGGGCCATCATTAAATACATGTCCTAAGTGAGATTCACACCTTGCACAAAGAATTTCTATCCGGCGCATTCCTAATGATTTATCTTCTTTTTCAATAATTCTATCTTTTTCGATAGCTTGAAAAAAACTAGGCCATCCTGTTCCAGAATCAAATTTGGTTTTTGAACTGAATAATTCATAATCGCAACCTGCGCAAGTATATGTTCCATCCTCTTTATGATTATAATACTTGCCAGTAAAAGCCATTTCAGTACCTTTTTCGCGTAATATCTTATACTCTTGAGGAGTTAAACAAGTTGCCCATTCAGCATCTGTTTTTAAAACTTTTTTATTCATATTATTTTTTTCCTGTTCATGCTGTGCATGTAATGTTACAAATAAAAAAAATATTATTTTGATACAATTTTTCATGAAAATATAATCATTTATAATGAATCAGGTTCTACTGATACAGGAGGAGGAGGTTTTGATCCCCAAAAAGTTGGGCGCATTTGTAACCTATTTAACACATTTTCATTTGTCATATAAACTTCATTCCCATCAACCATTCTTACATAGCTTCTTTGCCAGTCAGAACTTGATCTCCCAAAAATAGCCGACCCTATCACTTCATCATTAAAACCATAAAAAGTAAGCTTAAGTCCTAAAGAATCATCTACATTAAATGTTCTCCATTTATTGGGATTATTTGAAACAATCGATTCACGCTTCACAGTTAAAATTTTATTTTCAATATCATCAATTCTATTCATTTGTATTAACAAAGAATCATTGCCTATGATTTGCCAAGTAGTATCCATTCTTTGGATTGAAATAAAAAGTGTATCTTTTTGAATATCAAATTTGTTCACTTCATCCATTAAAATAGAAAATATACCAGTAGTTTGAGTGATATGTCTTTTTTGCCTCGATTGACTTATCAAAAACAATACTATGATACAAATTAGAATACCAGAAAGAATTTTAATATTCTTAGTCATACAATTCCTCAATCAATTTCATATTTCTCTTTTGCATTTGTAACCGCCAAAATCCAAAACCAACGATTAACAAAGAAGGAAGCAAACCATTAATCCATTTCCATCTAGATTTAGCATCATCAGTGATTAATTCTTCATCTAATGATCTATCAGTTATTTCCCTAGAACGAAGGGCCATTAAATCTTTATCACCCATCAAAAAATCTATTGCATTCATCATAAACACATGGTTTTCTGGTACAGCTCCACCGCCATCGTCTGTTAAAAACCTATTATCTGCAACTAATATCATTTGACTCATAGTTCCCATTTTTTCATTTGTTAGTTCAGACCTTGCAGCAACCAGTTTAGCGGACTGTGTCAGGTTTCTTAATTGAGGATTTTGCTTTGGATCTGGACTCAAATTATAGAATCCTGTCATTACACCAGATTTGTTAGATGAAGAAAATAAAGGAGCGATATTCACATTGCTACCAACAGAGTCAAGTTGAATTTCTGTTGAAAAGAACACATGAACTTGTTCTAATCCATTCACTAGAGCTTCATTTTTATTAAATGAACGAATAATAGGTAAAAAAGGATATTCCATAGGAACATTCATTCGCATAAAACCCATATCCTGCATCACGTTAACTCTTCCGCAATTCTTATCCAAAACAAGGTTTTCAGTTAAAGTGAATCCATAAGGTTTTAATAGATCAAACACATCAGATTTAAATACCTCAGCTTTTTGCGTTTGTAAATCAACAGATATGGGATTCAAAGCAACAAAAGTATTTCCACCCTTATCCATAAAACTTTTTAGATTACCATATTGATTAGCATCCAAAGAATCTTTAACACCTGTAAGAATTAATACATTAATATTATTTGGAATCTCATTGGCTAGATCTATAGGCCTTACCTCATATCTTTGGCGCAAAACTTGAGAAAATGTATTCGTTTGGACTTCATCATCTAAATTAACAATGCCCACAAACTTTTTATTTTTTTCAACTAGTTTTTTTATGCGTGTAGTGATTTCATATTCCAATCCAGTAGTTGATAAAACCACAGGGATGACCTCACGTTTATCTTCAAAATAAATCGCAACACCCATAAATACTTTCTTAACAACGGCTTCATCCTTTTCTATTACTTGCAATTGGACCGGTTGAACTCCTGATTTCTGGGCTTCCTTTTCTAATTCTTCATCTGAATCAGGAACATAAAATTCAAATCTTATATTACCTTTTGATATGGCAGCATATTCTTCCAATATATCCTGTAGGTATCGTCTATTATTTCCATATTCACCAGGAAGATTTTCTGAGAAATAAACTTTTATGTTTAATAAATCATCTATTTTTTTAATTACTTGCTCAGTAGAGGAAGATAGAGAATACATTTTTGTGTCTGTGAGATCATAACGTTTGTACCAATTCCTAGCAATAAGATTCAATAAAAGAAGTGCAATAAAAAGAATTACGGCAGGAAGTACCATTGATTTTCTAAAATCATAATTCATATCTATTTCCACCTCCGAGATTCTAATGATTGAACTGTCATAGCCAAGAAAAAACCAATTACTGATAGAAAGTAAATAATATTCCTAGAGTCTATGACACCACGTGAAATATTTGAATAATGATAATCAACGCTTATATACTGAATAATACCTGCTAGATTTGCAGGTACTAAAGGAAGAAAGAATCCCATGAGAAAAAACACAAGAACAATAAATACACCTATTATAAATGCTATTACTTGATTATCCGTAATACTACTTGCAAATGTTCCTATTGAAGCATACATAGAACCAACTAAAGCCAAGCCAATATATCCCGTAAATAAAGCACCATAATCAATTGCTGTTCCGAACTTAACTAATGTAATAAAATGGATAATAGTTGCTAATAAACCCAAAAGGATCAATGCAACAGCAGCAAAATATTTCCCTAAAATAAACTCGTGTGTTTTTAGAGGTAATGTTGCAATTGTTTCCATAGTCCCAATATTATTTTCTCTTGCAATAAGACCCATTGAAATAGCTGGTACAAAAATGAGATATACCATTGGTACAATGCTAAATAAAGACCTAAGGTCTGACTGGTTATAAAGAAAAAAGGTGCTTGTAAAAAAATAGCCGTTAAATATAGAGAAAATCACCAAAAAGATATATGCCATTGGACTATTAAAAAATCCACGGATTTCTCTTTGAAAGATAGAACGTGTATTATGCATCAGCTTTACCTTCCATTGTTAGCTTACGAAACACATCTTCTAAATCTGTTGTAGTTGGAGTCATTTTTAGAATGACCCAATCAGAGTTAACTGCATAATTAAATAAATCTTCTCTTGGATCTGTTTCTTGAGAATATTCAAGCTGTATTACATGGTGATCTTTTTTTTCATTTACTTCGACTACATTTATATTTGCAACCGCTATCGATAAATCTTTTAAAGTGTTTTCATTTGCATTTCGTACTTCAAGATTTAATATGGTATTACCCTTAAAACTACTCATTAACTCTTCATTTGTACCATTTGCAACAATTTCACCTTGGTGAATAATCATTATTCGGTCAACTGTTGCTTGAATTTCTTGAAGTATATGACTAGACATAAGAACTAATTTTTCTCTTCCTAAGCTCTTTATTAGCTCTCGTATTTCTACGATTTGGTTTGGATCTAATCCAGTAACAGGTTCATCTAAAATCAAGATTTTAGGATCATGTATCATGGAACCAGCTAAACCAATACGTTGCTTATAACCCTTAGAGCACGATGACACTAGCTTATGCACTACTCCTTGCAATCCACATCGCTCAACAACTCGCGCAAGAGCTTCACGGAAACTTTTACCAGTTATATTACGAACTCGAGCAATGAATTCAAGATATTCATAAACAGACATTTCAGGATATAAAGGATTTAACTCAGGTAAATAACCAATTTGTTTTTGAATTTCTAATGCACTATCATTAATATTTAAATCATTGATTTCCACATTGCCTTTTGTTGGCACTAAATAGCCTGTAAGCATCTTTAAGGTAGTAGTTTTTCCAGCACCATTTTCTCCTAAAAAACCAACTATTTCGCCATCATCAATCTCAAAGTTTATGGATTTGACTGCTTGAACATCACCATAGTTCTTTGACAAATCCTGTACTTTTATCATTTAATATTACCTCCTTATATCCTATTTAAATTCAATAATACTTTATTTAATAAAAAATGTTCCTGATTTGGGGCAAAAAGATATAAAAGTTTGCAAAATTGTCAAAAAAAAATTTTACATCCAATCTGGAATACCATCACCAACACCTAAAAAAGGCAATATAATAAAATATAATAAAATAACAATTACCCCAATTGCAATTAGATTCAACCAAAAACCACATTTAGCCATTACAGGTATGGAAACATGTCCACTTGATAATACAATCGCATTAGGACCTGTTCCTGAAGGAAGCATAAATGCGCAAGAAGCTGCAATGGTAGCAGGTATCATTAATAAAAATGGGTGAAAGTTTCCAGCCTGGGAAACGCCTGCGAGCACTGGAAGAAAAATAGCAGTTGAAGCTGTATTAGAATTTATTTCAGTAAGAAATACCATTCCCCCTACAACAAGGAGAATCACTAGGAATATCGAAATTCCTTCTAGATTAAGGTTCTGACCTATCCAAAATATTAGTTGCGATTCTTTAAATGCAGATGCAATAGCTAAACCACCTGCAATCAACATTGCTATTCCCCAGGGAACAGTTTTTGCATCATCCCATTCCAACAATTTTTTCTTAGTTCCATCTTTATCTATCTTCCCATTCGGAATTAGAAATAATAACAACGCAGCAAAAAATGCAACAGTGGAATCTTTTGCATATGCTTGAACTCCTAAAAGATCTGACCAACCCATCAATGTTACAAAACCTATATCCATTTTTTGTCGAAATACAAACCCTAAGGCATATAATATACATATGATCAAGACACGTTTTTCAGCAACAGACATAGGGCCTAGTTCTTGATATTCTTTTTCAATGATTTCATTAGAACCGCTTAATCCGCCATCTACATTAAAATAACTAATGATAAACACCCATGCTATTGGAAGAAACAATACTACAAAGGGTAATCCTATTTTTAACCAATCAGTGAATACTATATCTGGCGAATCTGGAAAGATACCATTCATAGTGCTTACAAAGAGTAAATTCGGAGGAGTTCCTATAAGAGTTCCTGTTCCACCAATACTTGCAGCATAGGCTATGGAAAGAACTAACGCACTACCAAACGCATCATTTTTACTGAGTGTTTCTCTCTGAACAATTGCCAATCCAATAGGAAGCATCATAAGTGTTGTAGAATTATTAGTAGTCCACATAGATAAAAATGCCGATGCTATCATAAAGCTTAATATAATTTGCCTTCTACTTATGCCAATTAATCGAATAGTCCCTAACGCAATCCTTTTATGGAGATTATTTGTTTCAATTGCTTTTGATACAAAAAATGCGCCAATGATTAACAAAACGATATGATGTCCATAACTTGCAGCAATATGATTTGCATTTAATATTCCTAATAATGGAAAAAGCACTATCGGTATAAATGCTGTTGCTATAATTGAAATAGCTTCTGTAACCCAAAAAATAGCCATTAGGCTAGATACCGCAACAGCTTTCATAGCTTTTGGACTCATGCCATCAGGTAATGGCATAATCATCAATAAAATAAATACAGAAACGCCTAGTACAATACCAATTTTTTGACGATTAAACATAATAAAATATCCTATTAATTTGGATCGTTTTGGACTCGATCATAAATAGAATCATTTGTAGGAAAATTAGGATTGGTACTCTTTTCTTTTTCAGGGTATAATAATCGTCTAGGGGTACCACCAGCGCATGAAGTAGATTCTCCATCAGAATCTATAAAGTTAGGGAATCCAGTTCTTCGCCAATCGCTCCATGTCTGAATATTTAAAAACATCGCTTTATACTTTTCATTCATTATAGCTTCATAGAGATTATTACCGCCCACATTCTCATATCTAGGTAAACTACACGTTGATTCAATAGTTTGCCATTTGACTTCTAAATCATCTAAAATACTATTCAAAGTTATTCGGGCAGAGTTTTCATCGCCCATGCTATATTGGCATTCTGCAACAATAAATTTATTTTCATACCATGAGATAAATTCTACACCATAGTCCCTACTTCCATAGGTATTACTATTTAGATCTGAACCATAAAATTGTGTTTCACCAGGCTTCACCCCTATAACAGGATCTCCTGAAAAATATATATTCAAACGACCATCATTATCATTTTCCAGCATATCTACTAATAAATGACCTGCTCCCATGTAATCATTATTCTTGATAGTGAATTGCCACCAAATTGATTGTTCATTGTTGGTAGTAGAATGCAATGCTCTCCAATCACCTGTCCCATTAGAGCTACTTACCCCTTGTTCAGCATGAAATAGGGCATTTTCATATGCCTGTATTCCATCTACTTCTGCCCAATTCAAATATATTCTTGCTGCTAGCGTATGCGCTACAGCAATCCATTTATTTGCATTCCCTCCAAATGAAAAATCATAATTAGAAGAAAAAGTTTGTACTTGACCTAATGAAAAATTATTTATTGCATCATTTATTAATTCTAAAACTGCTTCATGAACTTCACGCTGAGAATCTAAATTAGGTGATTCATAATTAGAATTAGCTGCCTCAGAATAAGGAATATCTCCCCAAAGATCTGCAGCCGTACTGATTATCAAAGCCTCCCACATTTGGGCAATCCCAAGGACAAGATATTTTTCTTGATCTCTAGCTTTTTCTTGAATAGTTCTAATATCAATCAGCCCACCTGTACCATAAATAGCAGACCACCTTCCATTCGTATTTCGATCAATAGGAGAACAATTATAATCGGAATAATATTCTAGCTTCTGTCCAGCCATTTGTTGCATAATCATTGTTACCATTCTATTTAAATATGACTCCATTACTCCATACATAGATACTTGAGAACCAACTAATAATGATTCAATAGAAATGATACTTACATCATCTACTTTATTTGGATCATTATCCAATAAATCACCGGTCAAAAAATCTTCACATCCCATCAAAAAAATGACTAATAAACAAAATATTGTACTTTTTAACTTATTCATAAATCTACCAATTAAAATATAATGTAAAATTTGTTCCCCACGTCTGAGGTTGGTTAAAATAATCTTCACCCGATATTCTATTTTGATACATATTCGTTTCTGGATCCCAACCAGAATATTTTGTCCAAGTGATCAAATCTCTTGCACTTAATCGTAGACTCATACTTTTTAAACCAAGATAATCTGTATATTTATTCGTCATCTGATAGGCAAGAGAAATTTCTCTTAGCTTTATATAGCTAGCATCTTCAATATTATTTATAATATCAAATTTTCTTCCAGCAATAGTAGTATAGAATATTTCATCAAATGCAACAATTTGATCTGTACCTGGTCCAATGGCGTTGGCGCCATTATTTAACATATCTGAAATTTTACCCTTTCCCCATTCAGTAGATACACCTTCTTCGTATCCATGCCAATTTGGATTATCAAAGCTAGAGTGATATCTATTTTCTGTATCACCATGAGTTCCCCACTCATATAATGCATTTTTGGTATAATTAACTATATGTCCGCCCATACTTATATCAATTAGACAAGAAAATTTAATTTTACCAAAAAGCTCTACTTCATTATAAAAACTTCCTGTCCAATCAGGGTTCGGATCATAACCAGTCCATACATATTCCCTATTTAACCAATCTGTATCTGGATATCCATCTCGTTGAATATATACATCATTGCGCTTCCATTGACCAGCATATACAGAATCAATGTTAATATATACGGTATTGCCATTTTCATCAAAGTCTTTGGCAGTTATTCCATACCCAAAACGAGCCCAAGTATATCCTCTAAATTCTCCTAAAGTATGGCCAGGTGATACTTCACTAAATTTTGAAATACCAACACTTGGAACTTGAGAATAATCCATATTTTTTGCTTCATCACCTGAAACACCATTCATCTCTAATACCATATTAGTATTGCTTGCATAAATAAATCGTGAGTTCCATGAAAGATTCTTTTTTCTAATTGGATTGGTATTAATAACAAATTCTAATCCTTTATTTTCGATAATTGCTCCATTGGCAGTTTGCTCATCTGACCCTGTAGATGGGATGACATCAATAGTAAAAATAACATCTGAGTTCAGGGCTTTATAGGAAGTAAAGTTGATTCCTATTTTATCTTCCAAAAAGCTTAAATCAACCCCAATTTCATTTTCAGTTCTTCTTTCTGGGCGAATACGCATATTACCAATACGATCATCAGAACGATAACCGGTTAATCCATTATATGTCAATGCAAGATTAACTTTATCTCCCGCTGAAAATGAAGTTGGTGACATGTATCCTGAATAAATAGTATAGACATTTGGCTGTTCACCTGCTTCACCAAATGCATATCTCAGTTTACCAAAATTAAGATATGGTATTTTCAAACGTTTTGAAAAATTCCAAGCAGCACTAAATTTTCTAAAATTGTGTCTTCTATCTGAAGGACCAAAAGTGGAAGACCCATCATTTCGAATAGCGCTTGTAAGATACAATTCATCAAATAAATCATACGTTCCTTGAATAAAGAATGACTCTGCATGACGTAAAGTCAATCGTTCATCTGCATAGATTGAACTATAATTTTCCATTTGAAAATAATTAGGCAATGTTTGATCCAAACCTGTAATCTCATAACTGCGAAAGTATCTACTATTTAAATTATGACCCATCATAAGATTCATTGGTAGATTAAAAAGTTTGTTTCCATCAATATTAAAAACAAGATTTCCATCAAATTCCTGATCCACAATATCCTCACGGATTAATCGGCCAATACCTCCTTCACGGTATGTTCCGATAGGTAGAACTTCAGTTCTCTCATCTAAAGAATAATCTGTTCCCATAGTATATTTTAATGAACCCCAATCTGTAGGTCTAAAATCTAATTGAATACTACCATATAATCTGTCTACATGTTGTTTTTGCATTGCTTCATATAAAACCCAGTATGGATTATTCCAGCTATGATCTCCTTCGGGGGTTAATGAATTTGGATCTGTAGATGATCTATGATATTGTGTAACTGGATTTAAATATGGTTTTAGATCAAAATCTGGAGGAGTGCTTAATAACCCTTTCCCTAATCCATCCGTTGTATGTGCACGCATCACACTATTTACACTTACATTTACATAGGACATACTACCTGTTAACGTAAGGTTGTCTCGAATCAAATGACTTCCCTTTAATCTTACTGTATATCTTTCATAATCAGAAGGGACATCACGATTTGGAATATGACCAAATACAGTAGAAACCATTTTTTTATAATCTGCAAACTTTAGCCAGTGGGATTTTTCATATGATTTGCTCATTGAAAGATAGAATGTTGTTTTATCACTCCCTCCATAGGCAGATACATTGTGATCATAACTATTTCCATAATCTGATATTTCACCAATATGATCAAATACCTGATCAATATCTCTACTATCATCAAACCAAGGAGATCCTTTAATATTTAATGGTTTTCCCCATGAAAATGCTTCTCCTTGTATGAAATTGCCTGCCTTTCCTTGCCCAAACCACTGCTGAACTGGATATTTATTATTTAACGCGCTTATACCTGCTTGGAATTTGTATGTTAATTGGGTCTTGCCTGTTCTACCAGACTTTGTAGTAATCATAATTACACCATTGGAAGCTCTTGACCCATAGATTGCTGAGGCCGCAGCACCTTTAAGAACTTCAATAGTTTCAATATCCTCTACATTGATGTCGCCTGTTCTACTTGATGATTCTGGATGCCCTCTTTCGCTGGTCTCAGACCCTCCTGAATCATATGTGCGATTGCTTACTGGGCTGCCATCTACAATTATTAATGGTTCATGGCTGCCAGAAATTGTACCAGTTCCTCTAATTCTAAAAAATGCATTTGTACCAGCATCTCCGCTTGTTTTTCTTATCTCTAATCCAGGAACATTTCCCCGCAATGAGGTAATCATGTTTACTTCTCCAGCTTTAACCACTGCTTCACCTTTTACTGATTCAATTGAAACTCCAAGTTTTTCTTTATATTGCTTAGCTCCCATACCTGTTACTACAATGGATTCTAAATCCAAGACATCCCTATTCAACTGAAAGTTTTTAATAATTTCTTTTTCATTGTTATATAATAGAGTATCAACTGTTGATCTATATCCAATATAACTAGCAAATATTAATGGCGAAGATCGCGCAACTTCAATTGGAATTGAAAACTGATAAAAACCATCCGTATCTGTAGCCCCACCATAGGCTGTGTTTTTAATTATAATATTTGACCCTACAAGAGGACTACCAATATCATTAATAACATAACCTTCAATATTGACTAGATCAATAGCAGAAACAGTTGCAAAAAAACAACAGTAGTATAAAAAAGAATAAAGAGAAAGTTTTAGCTTCATTTAAAGATGAGCAATTTATTGAAAATATTGTTCAACTAGATTAATAAATTGCATAGATAAATACATTTCTCGATTATCATGACTAGCTGCGGGAACCATATTAAATGAATGGTTATGATCGGGAAAATAATAATTAAGATGATTAAAGTGTCTTTGACCAGTGTCTAGCCGATTTGCGCCTTGAAGTGTATATTTACACCCATATGAATAAGCAGTAGTATCTAAAACCCCATTGAAATAATTTACATTTCTTTGTATGAGTTGAGTAGATATCTCAGAAGGAGAAATATTACTAGCATACTCGTTACGATTATCTAAGCCAAAAGGCCAATCATTATAGTTATTACAATCTGTAGGTATGGAATAATTCGAATCAATTTCTCTTACTGCATTTAAATATAGATAGCTTGAACTATTTGCTATACCATATAATAGATTAATATCATTCAAAGAATATTCAACATTATTGGTTGCAGAGTATAAATAAGTAAATTGAGCGCCAGCAGAATGTCCTGTGAGTAGAATGGTATTCAAATTAGGGTAGTTATTTTTATTATTTAAATCAGAAATTATTTTATCTACAATAGTAAATGAACTTATTTGTTCTTTACCAGTCTGATAGACCGATAGGGATCCTTCTTTCCAACTATTTGATGTCCATAAGATTTCTTGATCATCTGGATTATCATCTTGGGTTGAATAATCTGGAGCAATAACTATAATTTGATCTTCGAGATCTAATGACTGAACAACTGATATCATATTTTCAAAGTATTCATCAGCATTTCTATTAAATCCATGAACCACAATAATAGCACCTGTTATATTCCATATAGAATCTAAAGGAAATGACGAATAATAATTAAAAGACCACTCTGAATCAGAATCTAAAATCAACGTATTTAAACAATCAGCTGTAGAGTTTAAGCATGGAAATTGATCATCATTTTCAGGAATAATACTTCCAACATCTGTAACAGACTTTTCTTCCGCACATGAACAAAAAATAATCAAAAATAGGAATAATATTTTCTTCATAAATAAAAGGGATCAATATATTAATTGATCCCTTTTTCATTAATTTAATTTATAATAAATAAATTTATTTAATTAAAAGTAACTTACGAGATTGACTCATTTCATTCATTGTCAATCGGTAAATATAAACTCCACTTTCCAGCTTAGAACCTGACATATTCCTTCCATTCCAAGAAACAGTGTAATTACCAGCAACCAAACCTGGCATTTTTACTTCCCAAACATTTTCACCATTCATATTATAAATAGATAAATGTGCATTTCCTCTCCTAGTAATATCAAATGCAATATTTGTTGCAGGATTAAAAGGATTTGGATAATTCTGTTTCAAATCAAATTCTTTGGGATAAAATAACTCTTCTTGTGAAGAAACTGTTTGACAATCATAATAATGCCAACCTGCAATAAGATCCATATCTGCTTGAGCGCTAGTATTTTCAGCATCTGGCTCTAAACCAGGTTCCGTGCTATAGTACAATGCAGTAACATTCCACTCACTTAACTCAGCAGTTGTACTGCTACATGTATCATCAACGCAACCTCTTGACATAGTCCAATCCCCAGCATTTCCTGCGCATACGGATTCTTTTCTTGTTAAAATAGCAAAACGTGTTACTCCATAATTGCTAGTACCATCAGAATTTGGAGGACCAACCTCTCCTGAGACATGCCAACTTGAACCGGGATCACCTAATGTATCTCCAACAGCATCCAGTAATTCCGCATTCGAAACCCAATCACCAACTTCATTACTTGAAATACCAACACCTTTAAATAAACCAATTGCATCATCTCCACTGATCTTTAACGGTTCTTCATCAACATCAGATAAAACAATATCAGCTATACTTGTGATGCCATCATCAGATGCAGCTCTAGCAATTATAACTGTTGATCCTGATGCAACGGTTCCATATAAACGAACAAAGGTGTTGTGGCTTGAGTGTATACCAAAAGGCCCCCCAGCAGAACCTTTAATCAGAGCATAATCTGAAAGGTCAATATCAGAATCCGTGGGATTATATAATTCAATCATTTGACTATATACCGGAGCTTCTCTAATTCCTGCATACCAATCACTAATAAATAAATCTTGTCCTGTAACCGCTGAAAGAAAAAGACTACAAATAAGAAAATAACGTTTAAACATTTAGAAACCTCAAAAGTTATTATTAAGAAGATTTTATTATGGTAAATATTAAAAAAATTATTTTAACATAATCATTTTATTTTTTGCTATAGTTTCATCAATTCTAATTTGGTATACATACACCCCAGAGCTCAAATCTTTATTGAAATGATTAGTCCCATCCCAGATAGCTGAATGATTACCAGGTGCTTGATTTTGGATTTTAAATTCTTTGACATGATCACCTAATATATTATATATATTTATATATATATCATTTGTTGTATGTGTTTCATAATAAATTTTAGTTATTGCATTAAATGGATTAGGAAAATTATACGTGATGGTAAATTCATTGGTAATTTGACTATAATTGGTATTTAAAAAATCTAATTCATTACAGTTACCATTACCAAAAATTGCCTTTCTACCACAAGATGAATTAAATACATAATAATTATCATGATCCATATTTGGTATAACCGCATGCTGATGATTATTTACTATTTGATTCCCAAAATAATATTGTAAATAATTATAATAAATGATTGATCTTTCATATCGATTATTTCCTTGTGTTTCAGATGCGCAATCAGTTGTTCCACCATCATCTGATGAACCGACTAGGTACACAACATTTCTACGTTCATATCGGGATCGAATGGAGTCAACGCCTGCTAAGGACATATAACTATTTAAGTCATCTAAACCGTATTTATATTCATTATATCCACTGCATCCACTTGGAATATCAAATTGATCAGTTGAACCAGCAACTCTACGTTCATTATTCATATATAAATATGAAGAAGGACTACCAATAATAAATCGAATTGGTACAGAAAATTCACTAAAAAGAAATTCTGTAATATTATTGCCACCAATATATCTGTTTACAAACTGTCCACCTGCAGAAAATCCAGCAAATACAATTTGCTCTAGCATTGGATTATTTAATGCAATCTGATGCAAAAGAGAATCTATAATTGCATAAGAACTTATTCTAAATGGTCTAGTATCAGAGCTAGTATTACCCGATAAATACCCTGCAGTCCAATTTGTTGTATTTGTCCAAAAAAATACATCATCTGTCAAATTATCATTACTCAAATCTTGTGAACGTAAAAATTGCGGTGCAATAATTATGGTGGAGTCCATATTACCAGTTGCATTTACGATTGCAAATATATTATTGTAATAATCATCGGCATTTCTATTTGCTCCATGGAGATATATAATAGCAAGCTTTGTATGATTATTATATTCATTTAAAGAATAATTACTATAATAAGGTAAACTAAGAGAATCATTCTCTTCATAGACAAAGAAACGATTTGATCCAATATTTACTTGGGCAAGAATAATATTTGATAACATAAATATATTTAGTGCTAACAAATATTTTAAAAACATTCTACGGGATTAATTTAACATGGAAGCACCAAGCGCTGGAGCCTCATCACCAAGATCATTCAAAACAATTTTGACACCGTCCAATCCATTACCAATAGAATATTTGTCAGCATTTTCTCTTACTATTGGTAATAAATCAGATTCTAATTCATGGTAAATAGTTCCACCAATTATAATTCGTTCAACGCCGGTAATATTTATTACGTTTGCAATTCCAATTCCTAAAGCACGTGCTTGATATGTAAGTAATTCAGAAACAACTGTATCACTTTTTCGCCAAGCATCAAAAATATCTGCAGCTCGGAAACTACTTGGATCAATTACGCAACTACTACCAGAATTAATTTTTTCTTCAAGCATAGTTTTAAAACCGTGATAGCTTACAATTGCTTCCAGACAACCATGGCATCCACATTTACATATAGGACCATCTATATCAACAATCATATGCCCAACTTCTGCTGCAGTAGAGTTATATCCAGTAATTAGTTCTTCATTATATATATATCCACCTCCTAAACCTGTCCCTGGATAAAATGTAAATAAAGAGGAAACTCCTTTCCCTGCCCCAAAATTATATTCAGCCAAGGTAGCCATATTTACATCATTCCCTAGCTTAACTTCTATATCAGCTCTTTCTTTCAATAGTGATCGAACAGGAAGATTATTTTGATTAAAAGCTGTTAATTGTTTTGCTTCTCCTTTTTTATTATCTATAGGGCTTGGTAAAGCAATTCCTACAGATATAATTTCACTATCACTCACATTATTAGCTAATGATCTATAAACATCAGCAATTTGATCCATCACCGCTAGAATATCAGCTCTATTAGATAAACGGTGTTTTTTTCGATGGACTACATTAAAACTACTATCAGTTACAACTCCTAATACTTTTGTACCACCTAGATCAAGCCCTATCCTATACTTCATAAATATGATGTCTCATTATTATACATTATCTACTGCTTTCTTCAAAAGTGTATTTACTTTCTTAGCAAGATTATACAGTTGATTATTTTTAACAATAGTCATCATTTTATCTGCATCAATAGCTGCAATCGTTGTAGAGGAGTCTTCATTCTCCCATAAAACTACATTACATGGCAATAATAATCCAATGGCCTGCTCATCCTCCAACGCTTCAAATGCTAGAGGGGGGTTACAAGCTCCTAGAATAGTGTATTTTTGAAAATCCTTATCTAGCTTTTTCTTTAAGGTATTTTTTACATCTATTTCAGTTAATACTCCAAATCCCTGCTCTTCTAATGAGGATCTAATACGATCATCTACTTCTTCAAAAGATAATTCTACCGTCCTTTTATAGCCATAATTCATACAGAATTCTCTAAGAAGGGAACTGTTGAATTATTGAGGCAATTGAAGCTGTTAGCTTTTTTGCATAAGGAATGTGAATAAATTCATTAGGACCGTGAGCATTAGATTGTGGTCCAAGAATTCCCGTTATTACGAATTGTGCATTTGGAAATTTTTCACCTAACATCGCCATAAATGGTATCGTTCCACCCTCTCCCATGAATAAAGCAGGTTTATTAAAATAGGCATTAGAAGCTTCCTGAATTGCAGAATCCAACCATGGGTCTAATTCAGGAGCATTCCATCCAGTAGCTGGCTCATCAAATTCAACCATAATACTTGCATTATTGGGAGGATTTTCTGTTAATTTTTTTTTCATAACTTTCACAGCAATTTCTTTATCAAGCGTTGGGGGAATTCGCATAGATAGTTTTACTTCTGTATAAGGGCGTAATACATTGCCTCCATCTTTAACAGGTGGGACTCCATCCATTCCTACAACAGAAAGCGCTGGTCTCCATGTTTGTCTAAGAGTTCCTTCAATTGGATCACTTGTAGTAGAATTCATTGACCCATGCCATGGGAATTGATCTAATTCTCCAGCTAATGCATCCACCATTTTCTTTGCATCTTCTATTCTTCTTTCTGGAATATTAACATTTAGATCTTTAAGTATAATTTTTCCAGTTTTCTCATCTTCTAAACGTGAAAGCAGTTGTCGTAATACTCGGAAGGAGGATGGAACAAGACCACTTGCAGATCCCGAATGAACCCCTTCCGTCAATACATCTACACGTACTGTACAACCAATGAGACCCCGTAAAGAAGTTGTTGTCCAAAATTGTTCATAGTTACGTGCTCCAGAATCAAGGCAAACTACTAGATCTGGTTTTCCAATTATCGATGCACAGTGATCCATATAGAATGGTAAATCAGGCGACCCACTTTCTTCTGAAAATTCAATCAAAATAATAATTCTTGGATGATTTATGTTCTGATCTTTCAATGAACGTACAGTAGCAATGGAAGCAAACATAGCATATCCATCATCAGCTCCACCTCGACCATACAGTTTATCACCATCTAAAACAGGATCCCATGGACCAAGACCTTCTCTCCATCCTTCCATTTCAGGCTGCTTATCCAAATGTCCATACATAAGAATATTCCCTTGCCTATTTCCTGGGCAATCGATCATTATCAATGGTGTTCTGTCATCTTCTTGGAAGATATGAACAGTGCTTCCCTCTGGCTTATGTTTTTCTGCCCAATCACTTGCTAGCTTTAAAACTTTAGACATATGTCCATTTTTCAACCAATCAGGATCAAAATCAGGAGATTTATTTGGTATTTTTATATAGTCTATTAATGTTGGGGTAATATGTTTATCCCAAAATTCGTTTATGTAGCGATCATTTTTTGAATGATTTATCATTTTCGATAAAATTTAGAGCTGGAATTTCGTTTTTATTAATTAAGTATCAAGCAATTTTTTAAATAAAATATTTGAAAACTATTTTTTATAGAATATATAAATTCAAAATAATTATTATGGCAAAACATCCGTTATACTTTTTCATAATGAATATTCTGGTTTTTGTTTTTGCACAAGAACATCCAAGTATTCATAAAATTCAGCTTGAGTATTATAATAAAAACTATATTGAACTACCTAGGCAAGATACAAGAGAATCTATTATCGATAAACAAAACCGCTCAAGTGGCCCTAATCGAGAAGTGTTTGGTTATCACCCGTACTGGATGGGTACTGCATGGCAAAATTATAATTACAATCTAATTTCTACTATTGCCTTTTTTAGTGCAGAAGCAACTGCACAAGGTAACCTTAGCAATCTTCATGGTTGGCCAGTGACTGGTCTAATAAATTTGGCGCATACAAATGGGGTTAATGTGGTCCTTTGTGTAACACTCTTTGATAATGAAGATTTGATTACATTATTAAGCAATCCATCCTACAGAGAAAATCTAATTAACAATCTTTTAACACAAGTACAAGCTGGAAATGCTGATGGTGTAAATATTGATTTTGAATCATTTCCATCATCACAAAAACAAAATATGGTTCAATTTATTACTGATCTTACTAATACGTTTCATACTGAGATACCCGGCTCTCAAGTTACATTAGCAACACCGGCTGTGGATTGGAATAATGGATGGGATTACAATGCTCTTGCAACTATTAGTGATGGATTATTTATTATGGGTTATAATTACTATTATGGCGGAAGTTCATCCACTGGGCCAGTTGCACCACTTTATAGTAATGGCATTTCTGTTTCTTGGACAATAAATGACTATCTAGACAAAACAAATAATCAGTATGATAAATTGATTCTTGGATGTCCATATTATGGTTTTGAATGGTCCGCTTCATCTGCATCTAGTGGTGCATCTACATTAGATTATGGTTCTGCAAAATTTTATTCTGAAATGGAAGGAAATGCATTATCATACGGAAAACTCTGGCATGAATCTTCACAAACTCCTTGGTATCGATATCAAAATCCCAATTGGTATCAAGGGTGGTATGATGATAGCTTATCATTGTCACTTAAATATGATTTTGCCATTGAAAATGATCTATTAGGCGTGGGTGTATGGGCAATGGGCTATGATGGCAACAATCCTGAACTGTGGGATCTATTATCCTCAAAATTTATTACTAATGGATTAAATACATCTTCAGATTCTAGACTTTCTCTACCAGTTGCCCCTATTATTAATGCGCTTTATCCTAATCCTTCAAATTCATCAATAAAATTGGATTTTTCATCAAACTATAAAAATAATAATGCAAAAATATCTATTTTTGATATATTGGGACGTCCTGTAGAAACTAAAAGTATTTTACTAAATGGAAATAAAAATTATAGCTGGGTATGGGATGGAACAGATATGCTGGGACAAGAGACACCTGCAGGTATTTATTTTCTAATTATAACAATCGATCAATATATAGAAAGTAGAAAAATCACATTATTAAAATAATGAAAAATAATTGTTTGATATTTTTTATATTTATTACAAATCTATTAGCTGCTCAAGCATATGAGTCTATCCACCAATTACAATCAAAGTATTATAGCTCTATTTCTTCTCCTCCAGTAGATAAAGTTCATATAAAAACTGGTATAGATATTCTCTTAGATAAAAAACAAAACTTAATTGCTGATAAAAGAATTGCTCTTGTTACAAACCAAACTGGCGTTGATCAATATGGAGTCGCTAATTATAAAAGATTAATGGACTTGGAAAATACAAAACTCGAAGTGGTTTTCTCACCTGAACATGGAATATTTGGGGAAACAGATAAAGAAGTTACTTATAATGATGGAATTAAGAATTTACCAAAAATATATAGTTTATATGGTGCGGTACGTAAACCAACTAGAGAGATGCTTGATGGCATTGATATAATTATTTATGATATTCAAGATATTGGGGCGCGTTTTTATACATATATATCAACTTTAGGTTTGGTTATGGAAGCAGCTGCAGAACTAGATATACCAGTACTGGTTTTAGATAGACCAAATCCAATTCGCGGCGATATTGTTGAAGGGCCAATACTAGATATTGAATATCAATCATTTATTGGTAAATATCCTATACCTATTCGATATGGCTGGACCGTTGCTGAACTTGCTGAAAAAATAATTCAGGAAAATTGGATTAATCCAACTCCTCAATTGACCGTTATTCCAATGGAGGGATGGAATACATCATTATGGTATGATGAAACTACTCTACCATGGATTAAACCATCACCAAATATTCCAAATTTAGAGACTGCATTGATTTATCCAGGAATGTGTTTATTAGAGGGGACAAATATGAGTGAAGGAAGAGGAACGAATCACCCATTTCAATGGTTTGGAGCACCATGGATAGATAGTAGAGTTTTATCTCAGAAACTTAATAATTTAAAATTATCAGGTGTTGTTTTTGTGCCAAAATCATTTACACCTATTTCCATCCCTGGCGTAGCGGATAAGCCAAAATATGAGAATCAACTTTGTTATGGAATTGAGATCAGAGTTATTGATCGAAATAAATTTAACAGTGTTAAATCTGGAGTAAATATTTTAAAAACAATAAATGAAATGTATCCTGATTCTCTTATTATTAAGGAAAAACGTTTGAATAAACTTTGGGGAAGTGATACACTTTTAAAAGAATTGAAAGAAAAAAAAGTGTCAAACAACTTCTTTGCAACGGAAGCAATAACAATATTATTGTTATTTATTTTATTAATTAATTAAATATTTTGATAATTCTTACAGCACATAGAATATCATGGATGAAAATATTCTTTCTTTTAATTTTCTTTTTACAATGTAGCAATCCGCCAACTTTATATAATATTTCAGGATACAAAAAGGCAATTGATCCAATTACTTCAGTTATCCAATCTTCTGGTTTGCAAACAAATATTGGTATTAAAGTAATAAATTTAAAATCTAATCAAACTATATATGAATGGAACCCTAACTCATTATTTAATCCTGGAAGCAATGCAAAATTATTTACCTGTATAGCCGCATTAGCTTTACTTGATACAAATACCACGTTTTCTACATCAGTATATCAAGATACGAACGCTATTTATATAGTTGGTGGTGGCGATCCTCATTTTAGTATTGATAAATTAGATACAATTTCACAGATAATAAGTGACACAATTAAACTTCACTTAGGTAGAGATTATTGGTTTTTAAATAATCGTGTTCGTATGCGGTCAATAGATTTAGCAAAAAGAATCGATTATGTAGTGGTAGACAATTCTATATATGATAATATTTATTTTGGACCCGGATGGATGTGGGATGAAGGATCATGGTGGCATGCTAGTCAAGTTAGCGCTATGTCATTAAATGAAAATTGTATTGATTTTTATGTTAAACCTGGGAAACTAGGAAAACCAATTATAATAAATACGTATCCAACAACAAATTTTATAAGTATTCAAAATGAGTCAAATACAGTTAATGATACTATCAATTTTAAAACATTAAAAATTAAACGTGATTGGGAAAGTCAAACAAATAATTTCATTGTATCAGGTAATGTGATGGATACGTCTTCTATAGATACTTTACAAAGAAACATACATGACCCTAGTTTATTTACGGGAACAGTTTTTTCAGAGATGCTTATTAATAAAGGCTTAGATATTAAACATGTTGTTAAAGGTGTTGTCCCAAATAATGCAACTAAAATTACTGAACATGAATCCAAACCTATCTTTCATTCTCTTAATGGATTAATGAAAAAAAGTGAAAACCTTACTGCTGAGTTATTGGTAAAACATATTGGATTAACTGTTTTTGATACCGTTGGTTCATGGAAAAATGGTTTGCTTGCAATTAAAACTTTTTTACATGATTCAGTAGGGATAGATACAAATACATTTAGTTTAAGTGATGGTTCAGGACTATCAAGATATAATTACACAAGTCCAAATCATTTTATATCTGCTCTTTCATGGGCATATAATAATAAAAATATTCGTAACAAATTTTTAGATACATTTCCTAGAGGTGGTCTTGATGGAACATTAGAAAATAGATTAGAAAATATTGATTCAACTACTACTGTTTTGGCAAAGACTGGTTCTCTTTCAGGGGTAAGTTGTTTATCAGGTTACATTATTTCAAAGACAAATAGTCCTCTTGCTTTTTCCATTTTAATAAATGGGTTTGTTAATTCATCTTTACCATATCGTAATCTTCAAGATGAAATAGTTTATTCACTATCAAAGATAAAACTATGATAAAACCCAAGAGATTAAATCCTGGGTCTACTATAGGAATAATTAGTCCATCTTATTGGATTGACAATCATATTTTAGAACAAGCATCAAAAATTTTCTCTGATCGTAATTATAAGTTAGTTTTTGGGAAAACTATTCATTCAAAAAAAGGTCCATTCGCTGGAAGTGCCAAAATTCGAGCTGAAGATATTCATACAATGTTTTTAGATCCAAGTATTGATGCAATTGTATGTGCTCGTGGAGGATACGGTGCAAATAAAGTCATACCTTTACTAAATTATGAACTGATAAAAAATCATCCAAAAATATTTATCGGTTATAGTGATATCACTGCTTATTTAATATCAATTACTCAACGTACTAAATTAATAACATTCCATGGACCAATGTTAACTACATACAAATATGGCTTTGAAGAATATAGCTATAATCAAATGATAAATATATTATCTGGTAAAAAGAAGATTGATGTTCTCTCATCTAATAAAATAAAACCTCATATTCTAAAACAGGGAACTGCAGTAGGACCTTTATGGGGAGGAAATTTAACATTAGTAATAAATCGACTTGGGACAAATGATCAAATCAATACTAATAATTCTATACTTTTTTTAGAAGATTTAAATGAATATTACTTCTCTTTTGAACGTATGCTCATTCATCTACAAAAGGCAGGTGTATTTGATAACATTAAAGGTCTTATCATTGGAGAATTAATTAATATGAAAGATGAAGATGTGCCATTTGGAAAAACAATTGATGAGATTGTAATGGATATATGTGGGGAAAAAGATTTTCCTATAGTAACAAATTTTCCATGCGGTCATGGCACACACCAAGCCACTTTACCTATTTCATTACCTGTGGAATTGAAAGCAGAAAGTGATTTATCAATCAAGCTTCTCGAACCAGCGGTTCAATGATTTTTTACTCAGATATAAATAATTTTTTTCAGCATTCATGTTTATATAAAACTAAATATTTGCGTATTTAGTTATGACTAGATATAAACAAGATTTAGGATTGAAAGAATCTGTTGCAATAGTAATTAGTAGGATAATAGGATCAGGAATATTTCGTGTTCCTGCATCAATTATGGCACTTGTTGGTTGCACATCATTATTTGGTGTCGTTTGGATAATCGGAGGAGCAATCACAATCTTTGGTGCAGTTATATATGCAGAATTATCTGCCATGATGCCAAAATCTGGAGGACCTTATGTATTCTTAAAAGCTGCCTACGGTCCTTATATTGCTTTTATAAGGGGTTGGGCAATGTTTTTTGTTTCAGAAACTGCATCAATTGTAGCGGTTGCATTAGTTTTCTCAGAATATATTAGCTCTATATGGTTTATTGTTTATGGAAATCAATTTGATTTGGTTAGTATATTTTTTTTATCCTTAATCACAATATGGATATTAACATTTATTAATTTATTCGGCGTTAGTCTTAGTGGGAGGGTTCAGGTCTTTTTCAGTATTATTAAAATTTGTGCATTGGGTGCAATCATTGGAACAACCCTTACAGGATTTAGCACTGGAAATGTATCTAATTTTAGTGATCCATTTTGGCCAGAATCTTTTGGATGGCATACAATATTATCTATAGGAGCTGCTTTACGATATGCATTTTTTGCATTTAGCGGATGGGAAGGTGCAACTTATATTGCAGAGGAAGTAAAAGAACCTCAGAAAACTCTTCCACTTTCTTTATTTATAGGTATTGCAGGGGTTATGCTTCTATACATAGGTGCTAATATTGGCTATTTATACCAATTAGACGTTGAAGCAATTAAAGAAAATAAATGGGTTGCCACTGCAGCAATGCAAGTTGTACTTGGTACCTCTGGGGGTATATTAATATCACTTGCAGTTGCAATTAATGCCTTTGGCAATATTAGTACTCAAATTTTAACAAAAAGCCGTACATGGCATGCAATGGCGCGGGATGGTCTATTTTTTAAACAGTTCAAAAATCTCCATCCAAAATATAATACTCCTAACAATGCTCTTATTGGTCAGGGTATATGGGCAACAGTGTTGCTAATTTTTTCTGTTTTATCTACTTATAATCAATCAGGCATTACTGGAACCAATACCTATGAAACAATTATTGATTTTTTCTCAGCAACAAGTACAATATTTAATATTCTAACATTTGGATCAATTTTTATTCTAAGAAAAAAATGGGCAAATAAATATCGTCCTTATAACGCTTTATTTTATCCTTGGAGTATGGTAATTGTACTTTTACTATATACTTCCTTTCTAATTATTACATTAATTACAGCTTTTATCCCATCGCTTATTGGTTTTGCTCTAACTCTTAGTGGTACTTTTTTCTACAGAAAAATCAAAGAATAAATTAGTTATTTTTAAAAATAACTAGAAATCAGAGATAATAACCATGCGGTTAATAATCCAAAATAAATGCCCATAATATTTCCCAAAACGCCCATGAGCAATCCTACTGGTGCAAGTGATTTTTGATATACACTCGCTATTATTGGAGCACTTACCACACCACCTATATTTGCTTGACTGCTTGTAGCAATTAAAAACATTGGTACTTTAAATAAACGCCCGCCAATAAAAAGTATAGTGGCATGTACTACAATCCAACACACGCCAACAAGTAAAAATAGTGGGGCATGTATAATCGCATTAAGGTTTGCCTTTGCACCAATAGTAGCTAATAATAAATAAAGAAAAAAGTTGCCAATATGTGAAGCTCCAGCATTTTCTAATCTAGATAACGGAGTAAGTGATAATATAATTCCTAAAATACTTACTAAAATAATTGTCCACCCAAAACTAGTTATAATTACCCCAATATCTGGAAGCCATTCACCTAATTTTAAGGATAAATACCCTCCTAACATTCCAATAGTTAACATGGTAATTAAATCACTAAAATCTATTGGCCTTCTTTTGGAATCAATATCACCCATTTGGATATTAATATTTTTAATAAAAGAATTATCAATTCCATTCCACCTATCAATTCGTTCTTGAAAAGAAGAGAAAAATATTACAATTCCCATCCAGCCATACCCTACCACCGTATCAACAATAATCATTATTCCAAATAAATCATCTGATGTTCCAATTGATGTTCCTACCGCAACCATATTTGCACTTCCACCAATCCAACTTCCTGAAAGGGCTCCTAATCCTTTCCAAGAATCATTTGGTAACCAAGTTGCAAAAATAGAAAATGATATTATCCCTCCAATGACTATACTTAATGTTGCAATTAACATGATAATAATTGCCTTCGAACCAAGTTTTTTTAATGCAAGAATATTTGATGATAGGAGAAGTAAAATTAATGCAGGTGGAAGTAAATAGGTTTTTATCCAATCATATAAAATTGATGATTCTGGTAGGATTCCTAAAGTTGTAGAAAACATTGGAAGGAAATATATCCAAATGACTGTAGGTAAGTACTTAAATATCCATGAAAATTTTGATTTGGAATTAAGATAGTATATAAATCCAATTAAGGTTATTAAATAAACTAAAATTCCTACTGGATCTTCTAAGTAACTCATGAAGTCATTTTCCCTAAAATTACAGATTTATTGGCACCAGTAACTGAAGGTATATTTCCAGGAATTTCTTTGATATTAGCTACAGCAAAGAATGCAAAACCAAGAGCTTCTTTACTATCAGTTGATATATCAAATTTATTTGAAGGGACAACTTGAATTGGATCAAAAAGATCATTTAAATATTGGATTACACATGCATGGTGTGCTCCACCCCCACTAATAATTAGTTTTTTAACACTATGATTGCTAATAAACTTTTTACATCCCAGATATACTGACTTTGCAGTAAAAAAAGATAATGTTGCCAATTGATCTTCAAAATTAAGTTTATCAATATCTTTAAAATGTTTGTCTAACCAAACTATACCAAACTGATCTCTACCAGTTGACTTTGGTGGGCTTTGGATAAAATATGATTGTTTTAACCATTTGGATACAATTTCTTTATCTGAAGAGCCCTTAAGAGCAATCTGACCATTATTATCAAATCCATTATCAAATTTTCTTATATAGGTTTCATCTAATAACGACATTCCAGGACCCGTATCAAAACCTATAATGTCTTCAGTAATATCTGATGGTAAAAATGTTACGTTTGCTATTCCTCCAAGATTCAATGTTATTACTGAAAAATCATTATTTCGAAATAACCATTCATCTATTTTTGGCATTAGAGGTGCTCCAGTGCCACCAGCATCTATATCTGCAGTTCTGAAATCTGATATTACAGGAATATTTAATTTTTTTGCTAAATAATGAGGAGAGCCAATTTGTAAAGACAATTTTCCACTAATATGATTTATTGTTTGCCCATGAGAACCTATTAGTTCAACGTTATTTATTTTATTTGATTGTAAATAATTATACAATGTATCAGCATACCATTTACCTAAATTATCATCTAGATTGTAATGATCTTTGAGAGGATTATAAACTGCATATCTTATTTTTTGTTTTAGATTATTTGGATATGGAATAAAAGTATCACCGATTAATTTATATTTAACATTTTCATTTAGACATATATCAGCAATAACAATATCTAGGCCATCCATAGAAGTACCTGTCATCAAACCAGCAGCTCGAATTTTTTCTTTTGAGGATAATTTCATATCGTAATTACTAAATTTTGACTTGAGAGATTAGGATACTTTTTCTAGTCTCTTAATATTTCATATTCATAAAGTGAAGCTAATTAAACCGAAGTATAGATTTTAATAATGTATTGTGAAATTTTCTACGGACGTGTTTAATCCTAGAGTTTTCGCGGGTTGGATAGACTCTGTTTGTTAGTAATACTATAATTAGCTCTTGTTCTGGATCTATCCAAAAAGAAGTACCCGTGTATCCTAAATGACCAAATGTCTTATCTGAAAAGTAATCTCCCGCGCTACTTGTACCATCTCTATCAGGTCGATCCCATCCATAACCTCTATTTGCATCATCCACTGTGCTCTGTCTTGAAGTAAATGAAAAAATTAAATCCTTATCAAGTATCTTTTTTTCTCCAACTATTCCATCATCTAATAACATTTGACCATATTTTCCTAAATCTTCTGCATTAGAAAATAATCCTGCATGAGCTGATATGCCTCCAAGTAAATTTGCATTTTCATCATGTACGTAACCATGTGCAGTCTGTTTAGGAAAAAGATCATAAGATAGGGTCTTCATAGGGCCAAATATGCTAGTAGATAAATTTGCAATTTCTCTTTTAAAAGAGGTTTTTGAAGTTCCTATTGGAATCACAGTTCTTTCAGTTGGAGGAATATTTTTCCATTGGCTTGCAGTGGGATTATAAAATGTATTTTTCATTTCAAGGGGCGAATAAAACCACTCACTTCCTAGCGCATGAAGGTTATTTCCACCTATTCTTTCTAAAATTGTTCCTAATAGTATCATACCTAAATCGCTATATTTATATTCAGTACCTGGTTGATATGTCAGTCTACGTTTGA
>Ga0208261_1000146_pt1 | contig 29076 bp, 25 predicted proteins | sample Knorr_S7_td_DCM__FD_185595 | JGI IMG/M metagenome (GOLD analysis project Ga0208261, IMG submission 185595) | Marine microbial communities from Southern Atlantic Ocean transect - Knorr_S7_td_DCM_ad_131m_LV_B (SPAdes) (version 3) | ecosystem: Environmental > Aquatic > Marine > Oceanic | place...
GTTTCTCCAAAGTAGTAGGGGTTTTAATCCGTTCCTTTAGTCAACTTCTGCGTCCCATAAACATCCTTGAGTGCTACCTCTTACCATTTGAACCAATTCAGTTCTATATTGAGTCGAAGGTGATATCTTATTGATAATCCCCTTTGCCTCTTCACAAGTTAAAAGAGTAGCGAGTAGTATGTCCATAGGATGAACGATCCGTTCCGAGTCGGCTTACTTGCGACCTGAATGTATCAGGTTGAACGATTGTGTTAATAATAACACATTTTAACTATTTAGTCAATAGAATATGTAAATTTGTTACATCGACCCTACAGGTCAAAAAAATTGCGGAGTTTTTTTTCCCCGATATATGGAATTAAAAGTCGAATTTGGTTTACCGCCCTTTCTTTTTCCTCTTAGGTGCATTAGGTGACTGATAACCCCACATTTTAGGTGAAATAGTTCCCTTACCATATTGGATATCTTTTAATCCACCCTTAAACTTATCCCAATACATATCAAAGAGTTTAGTCTTTGTACCTCTACTTAAATCTAAAAGAGTCTTATCATCAACAACATACTTGATAATAAAAGCATCCGTAGGTACTTGTACAGTATTAACATCTGCTAAACTACCATTAGAAACTAAAATCTCACAGCAATATTTGTCCTTAGAACTTTCTTTTTCTTCCTTAGTCCAAGGTTCAAACTTAGGTTCTGGTTTAGGTTCTAATTTCTTTTCTTCTGTTTTTTCTACTACTTCTTTAGTCATGATCTATTAACGTTCCAAACAATTTGAGGAAATGCTTCTGATACAACTTCCCTTGTAATCTTATACTTATCAGATAACTTTTTATCTTTAACTAAAATAAGAATCTCTGCTTCAAGTGGATGTAATCCTTGAAGTATGTTTATAAACATAGTCTCTCTACGAAGACTTGAAAGACTTGCATTACCACCCTTAACAAAATTATAAAACGCCTTAAATTCCTTACGAATAGTTGTTTGACCCTGATCGTTTGATCCAAGAGAAGTTGTTCTAAGTTCACCCATCTTATCTACAGCATCCTGAATCTTTTCAGATAAAGTTCCTGTTGTCATTTCATCTTCTTTAGTATTACCATAAGGAACTTCACCTGGTGGTAAAAGAGAAATTATACCTTCATCAAAATTCCAAATAAGAAGTGCTCTAATTGAAGGATCATTATATCTTTGAAGTGTTTCTACTTTTAATGCTTTACTTCTCATTTTAGAGACAGCATCAAATACTTCAAAAGCAAATGGATTTGTTGGAAGATCTGGAACCTTCTGAGCAGTAACCGTTTTTGCTTTTGTTTTTGTTGCTGGTTTTCTTGTTGTTGACGCTTTTCTCTTAGTCGTCGCTGTCTTCTTCGTCGTTGTCATAATTGTTTTCAAATCTAAATGCTACAATGTCATCTGGAACTAAATTTCCATTACCGTCAAACATCTCAGGATGTATTCTTGGTATTTCTTGATAGTTCATCATGTATTCTCTGGCAACCCAACCACCAATAGCTCCTACTATAAGGAATAATATTGTTAAAAAAGATCCAAATACTAAACTTATTGCTAACATGTCTCTTTCTCCTATTTTAAGTGTGGTTATATGTAATGGTTTGGTTTTCCTTTTACCTCCAGTTAAGATGAATTCAAACCCACGATCTATATTATAATCTGGTTTATTTATATCTTGCTTAGACGATTTTATTTTCTTGGAAGAATTGGATGGTTTCGGTACACCCTCCAAGTTTTTGTCTTTTACCATTATCGTCACATATTATTTGAGGAAAAGTAGAACCTTCACCAAATTCAGCATAAAAATTTTCCCTATTAAAATCAATGCCTAAATTATACACCACATGACTCTGATTTGTCAACTGCATTACTTCCTTTATCTTGTTGCAATAAGGGCAACCATCCCTACTATAAATGGTAAAATTCATTACTTTTTTATAAAAAATTATTTAGATGATTATTATATCTCATTTGTGTTATAATTAGTAGTAGTATTAGGAAATCATAAATTGATTATATTAACAGGATCAAAAGGATTTATAGGTCAGAACTTTCTTAAGTATCTGATAGAGCATTCTGATGAAGAAATAATTACAGTTGATGAAAATGATTGTTGGGATTGGATAGCATACTTTAAAGACTGGGATAAAGTATCTCTTATACTACACCAAGGAGCGATCTCAGACACGACAGAAAGAGATATAGATAAACTCCATAGAACTAATGTTTGGTTCACCATAGAGTTGTTTGAGAAGGCAATAGAGCATCAAATAGATGTTAAATTTGCTTCATCTGCATCAGTATATGGTAATACAAGAAAAAGTTTATGGGCAACAACACCGAATAAAATATCTCCATTAAATTACTATTCTATCACCAAGCTACAGATAGATTATTACATACAAGACAACTTAGATAAGTTCTCATCCATTCAAAGTTTCAGATACTTTAATGTGTATGGACAAGGAGAAGATCATAAGGGAGATCAGGCAAGTCCAGTACATAAGTTTACACAACAAATAAAAGAAACAGGTAAACTAAAACTGTTTGAAGGATCAAGTAAGTATCTAAGAGATTTTATTTGGGTTGGGGATATAGTAGAAGTCGTTCTTAATAATGATAAACCATCTGGGATCTATGATCTTGGAACCAGTAACCCAGTTAGTTTCAAAACTGTTGGAGAATTGATAGCATTAAAATATAAAGGAGAAATAGAATACATTCCATTCCCAGAACACCTAAAAGGAAAATATCAATATCTAACTATCGCAGAGAAGGTATGGGACTACCAGTTCATAAATGTAGCACAGTATCTTAATCTCCTCTAAAGATCCTATGCGAATCCATATCAAAATGTTGTGTAGAGAACTCAAATAATTCAGAATCCTCAAGAGCAACCATCTGATGTCTCATCTTTCTTGGAACGTGAAACTTATCACCTGGTTCTAAAAGTCTACTATGCGACAAACCTATATTATTACCATCACCATAAAAAAGATGTATTTTACCCGACTGTAAATAAAAAGTTTCATCTTTTAAAAGATGGTAATGCCAAGAACACCTTTTACCCCTTGCAATAAACAAAATCTTACCACAATATTCTGAGGTGTTACATATCCACTTCTCATAACCCCATCCTTTTTGAACAAATTTAATTTCTGATGAGTCTTTCAATATCATTCTCCGTTAAAACATAAGTTCCTGGTTGTTGAACAGAAATTGCTGCTGATCTATTGCCCAACATAAGTGCTTGATCTATATTACCATACTTTATATAACCATAAACTAAACCTGCTAAAAAAGTATCACCTGCACCCACAACATCATATACTTTTACTTTTTCTGCTGGATATAATGTATTATTGTAAATACATCCTTCCGACCCTTTGGTTACTATTAAGTTGTTTATATTATAGTCATCCAACTTCCCATATTCTACATCATTTATCTTAACAAAGCAATTTTCTTTGTTTGGAAGTATAGATTTCTTACTATCAATAAAAACTGGTTTATTTGTACTATTTACTATCTCAAATATCTTATCTATAGAAAGATATCCTTTATTATAATCTGATATTACAACAGCATCAAAACTATCAGTAGAAACAGGAACCAATAAAGGTTTTACTCTTTTCTCATCATCAACCCTAAGTATCTGCTGATTAGATTTTTCATCAATAAATCTTGTCTTTACAATCTTCTCAGGATTAGTTAAAAATGTTATATCAATACCAAATGCCTGTAAATTTAAACAAACATTACCAGCCATACCCGTCTTAGTTTCTACCCTACCAAGATTCATTACGGGAACTGGTGCTTCAGGACTTATCCTATCACAATTCCCATAGATATATTCATCTTCACAACTATCACCAAGTAAGAGAACTCTCATCTATCTTTTTAATAACATTACTACTGGAATAGTTTCCTACTCTGGGAAGAAATCTAACTTCTTTAACAAATTCTTCACCAACAACATCACCACCTCTCCAATCATCACCTAATAGTATTATATCAGGATCATATAATTGTATCAACCCCTCCAACTCTTGTCTACTACCAAAAGTATGCACAACATCAATATATTTAATTGCCTCAAGCATAGAAACCCTATAACAAAGATCGTTTATAGGGCGATGATCACCTTTGTCAGTACGAATCTTCTCATCAGTATCAGTAGCAACTATAACTCTATCACCTAACGCTCTAGCAGCCTTGAACAGTTGAATATGTCCAGGATGTAAAATGTCAAATGTCCCATTACACCAAACTATTTTCATTGTATAGTATTATTCATCTCAGTATGCTATAATATATAGAGTGTATTGTCAAGTCCTTTGTTATGACAACTGTTTATTGGTCGCCTTGGTATATTAATCATGATTTATATGTAGAAAATTATTTGGCACATCATGAGTTAGAGAATGTATATTCAGAATTAGTAGAATTTAAAAACAAAAGTAATATAGAAGATAATTTTTTTAATTGTCATGCATTTAAAGGACTAACAAAAAATTTATATTCATTAAAAAATCCATATAGTGTTGATTTAATATTTCAAAATGGTCAATGTATTTCTAAACATCCACCAAAAGTAGGATATGACCTATCAATGACATCTTCTGCAAAATCACCATCAATGATAAATTCATTGACAATTAATTATTGTGTTAATTGGATATTTTTTGCAGACAAACCAGTGATATTACAATCATATCAACCTTGGATGCATAAAACATATGCATATAATAATGCATTTTATGTTCCAGGAACATTTGATATATCACAATGGTTTAGACCATTAGAAGCAGCAATACAACTATTTCCAGGCGAAAATACATTTAAATCCGTAGAGGGTGAGCCATTAATATATGTAAATTTATTATCAGAGGAACCAATAAAACTAAAAAAATTCTATCTAACAGAAAACTTGATTAAACATACAAAAAGTTGCACCAATTTAAAGTATTATAAATCATTTAAATCATTATCCAATCTTTATAAAGTATTTAAATCAAGCAGACTAAAAAATAAAATATTAAGTGAAATACAAGCAAACGTAATGGATTAATCAAATGTTTTTCAAAAAGAAACCATATAAATTAACATTCTATACGAATGATCAAAGTGTTTTTACAAACTGTAAACCAAAAGGCACTATTGATAATACAGAATGGTTAAGAAGTTTAAAAAGCACATTTAAACACTATGACCAAAATACTAATTCTGAATGGGATGTCCCTACAGTAAAGAATTGTCCTGGAATTAATTATTTTATGAATGAGGGACTAAAATTTTCATTATGGAGAGATGTTAAAATAAGAGTAAACCCAGATGGAATAATAGATTCTTTACCTACAGCAACTCCAGAGGATTCTATGCCAACTTTTGGACAACATGAACCAGATCAATATAAATTTCTATACTCAAGTGATACTGCACCATTTAAACTTAACAACCCTTGGTTAGCTGTTTGTGATTCTGATATAAAATTTTTATTTGTAGAGTCTCATTATTCTACGAATATATTCAGAGATAATCATATGTATATTCCACCTGGTCTTGTTGATTACAAATATCAATATTCCACAAACGTACATATATTAACCAAAAAACAACAAAATCCGTATGAAATATATCTTCCATACGGAACTCCTTTATTCACAATACATGCTCTAACAGAAAGAGATATTGATGTAGATTATAAGTTAGTAAGTGACGATGAACTTAATAATCTTGCACAACATTTCCCCAAATGTCCTATGAGAAAATACTATGAATATATGAAGAAATTTAAGTCTCCTCAGAACAAGTAGTATTCTCACAACAAGGTTCTACAATATCCTCAGAAGGATTAGGTATATTAATTAACTTTTGTATCTCTGGAAGATAAAGATATTCAATCTCACTTCTTTCCAGAGTATTAATAGCATCATCAATAGTCTCAACTAAAGGCTCTCCACCTAAATTAAATGATGTATTAAACAAAATAGGAACTTCTGTTATCTTTTCAAATGCAGAAATCAAATTATAATAATTTTCATTTTGCTCTTTAGTAACGGTCTGTATTCTACATGTTCCATCAACATGTATAACTGAAGGAATTTTTTCTTCTATACCATCTAAACATTTAACAGCATACATCATATGCGGTGTCTCATCTCTTCCCACAAGATCAAACCAATCATTAACCTTTTCCTTTAGAATTGAACAAGCAAAGGGTCTAAACCATTCCCTATGTTTAACACCATTAACAATATCCTTCCCATCCTTAATAGTAGGATCAAAAAGTATTGAACGATTACCAAGTGCTCTTGGACCACCCTCAGATCTTCCTTGGAAAATAGTAACTATGTTTCCATCACGAATTAATTGTGCAATATCATCATATGATGTATCTTTAACATCCAAATCACCAAATGATTTTTCATATGTTGAAATATCATATTGAGGACCATAATAAACAGATTCTTGTTTAGATGGTTTATCAGTCTCAGTGAGTTGATGATATATCATCTTGGCTGCACCTATAGATGTTCCACCATCATGAGAAATAGGTTCACAGTAAATATTAAGATCTGGAAATTCCTTCCAATATTCATAATTAGCTACACAATTAAGACCATATCCACCACAAACAACAATATTCTTTTCACCAGTTTCTTCATGTGCTTTACGAATTAATTTTATTATCTGCTTTGAAGTCTGATCCTGAATAGCATAAGCCATATCCTTTTGGATCTGTGTATGATCGTTTTTAGTTGTATCCCAATTATCACAATCCTCCCTTAAAATTGGAAATCTATTAACATTAATAGATGCTGCATTTGGATAAGTTGGAATAACAACTTCTCTATTAGACCATCCATCATCAGCAAAGAATTTAGGAAGTTTTTCATTTGGTTCTCCATATGGTGCAAGACCCATAAGTTTACCAGCTTCTATAGCAGGAAATCCACAATATTGAGTAACTGCTTCATAACATTTAGTAATCCCTGGATATTCTGTCACATAAAAATCCTTCATTGGTTGGTACATACCAATAGGTTCTTTTGTACCAACATGTTTATATACAGTTTCAAATACTGAAGGATATCCAACTTTAAAAATAGTTTCAAATTCAAAAATAGGACTCTTAGTTGCATCAGCCATTAAGGTATTTTGCACCCATTCCTCATCTTCTCTAAGTCTAAGAAAACTTCCAGCACCATCAGCAATCACACAAGCAGCAGTCTTAAATCCAGAATTATAAAATCCACAAGCAGCATGGAGTTGATGATGATACTCATCAATATAATGATAATCAAATTTTTTACCTTTTGATAATTTTCTTGCCCATCCATGATATGCATCTTCACCACACCAATCTAATATAGGTCCATCTCTATGAGTATGACAAATAATCATATGATCAATATGATCCACATACTCAAACGCTTTAGATATACCAGCAAGAGGTGCTCCATCATACTTATTTCTTGTAAGTCTTTCTTCCTCTAAGTAGAATATAACCTTTCCATCAACCAATAATGTTGTACTTCCATTATGTCCACGAGCAACAGATAAAATATTCATTTAATTATTCTCCAATTTTAGATTTAATATGACGTAAAATTTTAGTAGTAATTTCCTCAATTTCTCTTTTACTAAAACTCATACACTTATCATTATGCCTATTAGCTAAATCACTATCAATACCTTCTATTCTAATAGGAGAATATTTCTTTTGTTGATCTTTCTTTTCAACTATATTAAAATGATTTGGGTAACTAATATTCTCAGCGAATGTAGAACCAATAATAACACTACCTGGTTTATCAAATGCATATGCCATATGCTGTCCAACAGAATCAACACCAACAAAATAGTCTGCAGCCTCAATAACAGCAGCCCATTGCCTTAAATTAGTTTCTATATGTAAATTCTTATCATTCTTAAATTTAATTTCACTCATAGTAATAACATTATACTTCTTTCTTATCTTCTCAGAAATATAATAATAATCATCAGTAGTTAAAGATCTTGATGAAACATCAATAACTTGTCCAGACTTCTCATGTAACTCTGAACTTCTACCAAAAGGTTGAAGAACTACTACTTTCTTTTTACCATGATATTCTTTTGACTTATTAATAATATCAACCGCATTAATTTCTTCTTTTTGATTTAGATTTATTACTGTTCTTGGTAGATCACTATGATCATCTGTTTCATTAACTAACTTATCAAAAGATTCTATTAAAGATTTTTGCTGGTTATAGTATCCATATTCCCTATAAGGTTCTAATGTCACACATTGATTAGGTTTAATTATAGATTCAAAAACACCTTTATGACTAAGATCATAAACTACATCAGTGAGTTCAGGAATCCCAACAAAAAACTCCATACCACTTTCAGAAATTATATAAAAATCATTTCCATGAGATTTATAATATTTCAGAAATGCTGGTATAGAGCAGAGTACTCTACCTGCACCACCGTTGACAAAAAATACCTTTTTCATAAAAAATTATACAAAAATCAATGCATATATTATATAGTATAGCAGAAAAAGTTAAATTTGAATAGTGTCTATATTAAAGTTGTCCCATTTCTCTTAAATATATTGCCATAGTATCAATAGTACTCTTTACATTAGATCTCAAAGTCTTTAAATGATCAACTTGCTTACTGTATGGTAATAAAGAAGGCATTAATTTAACAGTATCTTGCTCTACTCCATCAGAAAATAACATAGGAGGATCAAAAGTATATTCTTCCCAGTCCTTCCATTTACCAGAAGTGAAAGTAGTTACTCCACTTGGTCCTGCTTCCCAAGCAGCAATAGATGTATCTAAATATCCAAGTTGAATCCTCAACCCCTTATAATTGGACATAGTACTTGTAATACCTACATTAGGATCATTAGCAATTACTTGATTTTCAGGTACATCAACTTGACTTGTCGCAAAATCATGATGTTTTGTAACTGAAGATTCTGTAGGAATATCCTGCATAGAAGCATGACCAGGATCTTTTCCTGCTGCCAAAGAACTTGGAGCAGGAAAATCTCCAAGAGGAGTAGTATCATCACTAGTTTCACCAACAGCTCCTGGTGCTGCTGCAGCATCATCTGGTAAATTGACTGATGCTGCTAACGCTGCCTCAGCCTCTTGCTGTGCCAATAATCTTGCATCCGCAGCAGGTTTTTCTGCTGCTTCTATAAGAGGAGCGATAATACTATCATACTTTGAATCATCAAGAGGAATTACTTGATTGTTATACCAATAAGAACCAGCAGTAGGAGCAGTTGACCTGTTTATAGATGTATATCTGCTATCAGCCTCAGTTTCATCAGTAGTAACCTGATGAATGATACTAATATTATACTTGTTTTTTTCAGTCCTAATGTAATACTTTGCCATTTATAGAATCCTCTTATTAATAAGTGAGAACAACAACACCCTGTCCACCTGTAGGGAAGAGTCTATTTCCACCACCACCGTATCCAGCAGCTGAATTAATACCAGCACCTTTACCATATTTAATATCACTTTGGTTTCCACCAGTGTCATTTAATAAATCATTTAATTCAAGTGTACGTTCAAGTGCAATCTCTGCTGATTCATCAGGTCTCCACGCCACTTGATACTTTCTATCCAAACAACAGTGTCCAGAACCACCACAACATGATGCCCAACTATAAGGCATAGTCCAACAATGTGGGTTGTTTGTAACAGAACCAAAGATATAAGTCCAAGTATATCCAAGACATTTGTAACATGGAGACCAAGAGGTTCCTGATGCTCTACAACCGTTCTGACTCATACATCCTGGCCAATATCTATATTGGTAACAGTTATATTGGTTTCCACCAAAGGAATAATCATATCCAGAATTACAAGAACAGCAACACATGCAGAGGCAATTTACACTACCACCGCCACCACCTTGGCAAGTATTTCTACCATGACAACCTTCATAATTATCCAGTTGATAATTATCTTCTATAGCATTAAATCCGTCACCAGCACTTGTACCTGGTTGTGCTCCAGTTCCTACTGGAGTTTGCTGTATAAGCCTACCACAAGTTCCAGATGCAGAAATACTCTGCCATTCACTTGAACCCCAAGCACCTGGAGAATGACAATTTCCATTGGTTCCACAACTACATGCCATCGGACAGTAACCATTAAAGGTATACCGTGAGTTATTGGTCATGGATACTGGAGAACTGCAATGATATATACCAGATATTTGAGCACAAAGATGATAACAAGTACAGTTAGTATATTGCCATGCGTTAGTATAGCAGTGATTACCAAAAACAGTATGATATCCGATTAAACATGAACATTGAATCTCTGGAGATATCCAGCAAGAAGATCCACCATGTTGAGCAGAACCTCCTGATGATGTGGAATCATCCATATCATCAACATATCCCTCATACATAAATTCAGGTGTCAGAACACCTCTACCACCTGTACGATTTACATCTCCACCAGTACCAGTTCCACCAAAGTTTTGGTATCCACTAAAACTATTTTGATATCCACAAACTGGCAAACAGAATCCAAAATGCATTGGATTATCATTTGTATTATCTCTTGCACTACTATTACCGCTACATGTCCAACTATATGAAGTATCATAAGCATTGGATGCACTTAATGCACTACCAGAGTAACATACGTAACTACTTGAAGCACCACCCGATTGACCTACTTGAATAGTTAAAGTCTCTCCTGCTACAGGTTCAATCTCCTTAACGTATGTCTTCTCTGCATATCCACCACCTGCACCAGTTAAATGTCCTGTAAAACAGAAACAATAACATTTATTTGGAGAAGTAACACCACTGTCACAATTATCTGAGTTAGAACAATATGTACCAGTTCTATAGTTTGATCCAGCACCAATAACATACGCTTTCATCGTAGTTACATCTGCAGGAACTTCAAATGTAGTAGTACCTGGTGTTGTAAAAACCTTTGTCTTGGTGAATAGACCACCACCTGATCCACCGCCTCCACCAGCTCCTCTACTTTTAGCTTGACCTAAAAACCTTGCCACTTGTCAAAACCTCCTTATGCTGATTGCTCTAAACCATATACATTTACACTACATGAAGTAGTGTTTGCATATGCAACAACGTTTTTTGATGCGTCTATTGCTATACCCGTTCTTTCAAGAACCCCCAACTTAGGAATTTCTGCATCATACTCAATGTATTCTGATAATGCAGGACCAGCAGTTGCTGCTATTGCAACTCTTACAGTTGCAGCATTCTCAGCGTGTCTATTAACAATGTTAATATTAACAATTGAAAGTGTTGACGCAGGAACTGTGTAAACAGTGGTATTAGTTGTCGATGCCAAGGAAACTTGACCTAAAATTCCAGATGCCATCTTTTAATAATGTTCCTTTTCTGTAGTATTTATAATATATTGATTTAGTTAGTAGCAATCAAATTGCAAAGCCACCAGCAAAGTATGTGTAAGTTCTCGAATCTGTTAATGCAGTTGCAATACCAGCATCAGCACGACGAACTGCATCTGCTAATGCTCCAGTAGTTTGCACACCAACAAATGTTCTAACTGCTGCCTGAGTTGGAACCTTAGAGTTACTATTTTGAGATAATGCACCATCAGTTGAGAACTCATTAATAGAAGCACCTAACTGAGCACCAATAGATCCCAATCTCAACTCAGTCAAACCAGATAGATCGAATGTATTTGCATTCAATGTAGCAGCACCAGTCGCCTGGTTAACACGGAAGTACTTACCAACACGGAAGTTACCATCTTGGTCAGTTGAAACGTAGAATACACGACCAGGGAAACCTTCAGTAATTTCATTCGCCTGTATTGGATCCTGTGCAGGAACTCCAGGCCAGTTAGTTGTGACTGTTCCACCAGTACCGACTTGTAAGAAGTCATGTCCTGTTAGTCTTGCTTGACTGTAAATATAACGAATCTTAATATCCTGATTATCATAACCTTTAGCAGCCTTCTCCTCAACAAGAGTTAAAGTCGCCAATCCATGAGGATCAGTTGAAACCCCAGTAACTTGTATAAACTCATCATCTACTTTAGTATATGCATTTACACCATCCCAGAATTTATTTGGGTTAACTGCTCTAAAGTTAGTAGCAACACCAGTAAAGTCTTTAAAACATTCAGCTTGGTTAAGCATCTGTGATGATCCAATCGATACAACCGATTGACCAATATTATATGATGCAGCAGCACCAGCACCTTCCTGTTCTCTTGTAACAAGCATTGAAGTTGAACTTGGAAGTGAATCAATCTTAACTAACTCATCACCCAATAATGCAAATTGATTAGCAGCAAATCCTGTAATAGAAGCAACGTTAATTGTAGTATCCGATGCACCAGTTGGTGTTAGAGTTGTTGTACTATTACCCATAAGAGGATAGTTAATAAACTCTGTAGTTCCTCCAGTATGTGCAGCACCAGTTGATGCTAATTTTGCTCTATCAATATTAACATTACCACGACCATCTGCACCATCAATACTTACACCAGTAATCAAGAATGTAAATGGATCAGCACCACTAATTAATTCACTATTTAATCCACCATTACCAATTCCAGTAACAAATTCAATACTACCATTCTCTTCAAGAGTAGGAGTAGTACTTAATCCAGCACAAACAAGTGTAAATCCAGATTGACCTCGGTTCGCACTGGTATTAGGAAGCAATGTAGCAGTTGTACCTGAAGTTTGACCTGTTATTGTCTCACCTTGAACAAATCCCGTACCAATTCCAGCAGGTCCTTCACTAATAAGACTGTAATAAAGGTTTTCTTGAGCAGTTCCTTGAACAGCATTTATTAAACCTAAAGCCTCTGAAGTTGAACCTCTTACTCTTTCACCCTTCTCAAATCCAGTTCCCACTCTTGTACTATCATCATATCCAAGAACTAATCCCTCTAAAGTACCTTCTCTAGCTTTCTCAAGTGGACTGAATCCAGAACTTACAACACCATAAGTACCCCAAGAACTGTTTCCAGCAAGTGATCTAATTCTACCACCACGAGTAGCAGCATAACTAATCCAGTTATAGTATGTGAAGCATGAAACCATCTCTGCTGCAGCACCACCAGTAACCCAGAATGCCATTCCATTGTCATGAATATTTGTGAATGAGTCAAAAACAATAGATTTGTTAGATGGATTAATATTATCTTTAAACTGTCTATGATGTTCACCATCTACAATTGCACCTATACCAGTAATAGAAGTAGCAGAACAGTTAGAAATATATGGAGATTTCTCAATTGCACTCTCTGGATTTAACTGAACAAATACTCCTTTAATAGTTGCATTATTAGGATCTGATTCTTGTGCAGTAAATGTTAAATCTGTTGATGCCAAAACTTGCTTTACATCAACTTCTATCGTAGTGTCATTTGTAAATCCACTAACCTTTGTTCCTATCGAAACACCAGCACCAGTTACGGTTGTACCAACTAAATCAGGGTAGAAATTAGTACCAGTAACAACTGAACCATCAATACTTGCAGTTATAGTTGCTGCAAGTCCTGCCTTAGCAAATCCACTCATGTCTGTCATGAGAAGATCTTTAAGCATAGTTTTGTCACTTAAGAAGAACATTACAGATTCTGCATTTGTTCTTGTTTCTACATCAGTAATCGTTATATCCGAAATACCGTCTTCCCAAGTATCTCCAGTAGACCATAATCCACCAGAAACTGGTCTTATATGAACTGTCTTCTCATCATAACTTGATGTTAAAATACTTGCCCATTTATCACCAGCACCATTACTAATTGAAGAACCATATGAAACATATGGTTTTGCTTTTGTAACTGCACCTCCAGTTGCTGAAACAAATTGATGATTTGTAACGTCAGTAATAGCACCATGACCACCATTAACATTAATAGTAATGGTAGTAGCAGTTACTGATTTAATAGGTATATCTTGTCCTTGAACATAGTCTTTACCAGTATTAAATGTTTGTCCACCTGTTGCACCACTTGCACGAGGATAAGTCTTTTCTGTTACCTGACCATCACCATTAAAATTACAAGTGAATTTTAATGAATTATCGGCAAGATTAATACTATCTCTATCAGTATAAAGATGACTACCAATAGTTAATTCTAAATCACCTCCAATAGGATCATAAGAAGCATTACTTACATTATGAGTTCCACTTGGTGAAGTATTAAGAGTTAGTACCTGATAATGTGCATCACCAGTCTTTGGCTTAACTTTAGATGTTCTTATATTATCACCAACAATTGAAACCAATGGTGGAACAACAATAGGAAGAGTTTCTTCATATGTACCTGCTTTAACATATATTGTAGCAGGTCCTGTAGCAATACCACATGCATGTTTAATACTTGCAAATGACCTACTTAAATTTTCACCACTATTAGTGTCATCTCCTTCTTCAGACACATAATAAACTGGATGAGTTATACTATTATCTTCCCAAGCAGGTAAACCAGTAGACTTATCTATGACTAATACTTGACCATTAGTACCAGCAGGAAGTCTTGTAGCACCTGTTGTATAATATGTTAGATCACCAGAGGTGGTCATCACATTATTAGCAGCACCTTCAACTAAATTATCCCAATAAGTATTAGTACTATCAGTAGCAGGATCTTGACCTAAACTACCACCAGTATTAACACCAACGTAACTATTACTTTGTCTCTTTACAACATCACCAAGTTGATACTGAGTGCCAGCACCCCAAGTACCTCTCCAATTAAATCCTTTAGCAACAGTCTTCCAATTAGCAATAGTTGTTGGAACAGTATTAACACTTGTTGTTATTGCAACATAAGTATTACCACCATATTGAACAACATCACCTTGAATATAATTTGCAGAGGCACTATATTCACCTAAAACATTAAATCCTGTAGTTTGAATATCCCAATCTTCTGTTAGATTATATGGAGGTATTGAATCAGTATTTGTCTTTGTTGAAACATAAGTATAACCACCATATGCTACAACGTCCCCAACTTGATACTCTGTGGCTGAATCCCAAGTATCTTCATAATTAAATGACTGTAAATACTCCTCTAAATTAGAAGTTGAAAATCCAACTGATGAAAAAGCATCTGTTACTCTATACTGAGTATTACCATACTTTATTATATCATTTGGCTTATAATAAGTATTAGACTGCCATTCTCCTCTATGAGTTATTCCTTCAGTATGTAAAGACCATTTACCTGCGGCATCAGTGGTATACCAATTTTCCTCACTAGAAACAGAAGTATGGTTTTGAGTACAAACATAAGTGTTTGAACCAAACTTTACAATGTCGTCTATAAGATATTCTGTGCTGGCAACCCAAGCACCTCTCCAATTAAATTTAAGTCTACCAATCCTGAATTCAGCCATTGTTTTTTTTAACTCCTATTTTGGTCCTGCGGAATAATCATGATCACCAAATTTTACAACTAAATAACCAGCATCATCAATATAGTAGGAAGTTCTCCTAAAATCAAAGCGGAACTGTTGATATTTATCTTGGGGATGATTTAAATGTGTCTTTACTTCTGTAGTTTCTTCTACGTAATCTAAACCATCTAAAAAATCTGGATAAGGGGTTCCATCTTTACGATGAAAATCCTGTACTCCAGAGTCAGTGGTTTTAACCTTAGTATATCTAAGCATACCATCGGCATCTCTACGAAGAGCATGAACAAAGAAACTGTTTTGCTGAGAGAACAATAGTCCTCCACCTGCACCACCACCTGAAAGCATACTTTCGCTCAAAAACATTGTCATGTGTTTACTCTCCAGTAAGATCCTTGCCAAACTACTTTAAAAGCAGCACCTGCAACGTCAGCAGCTAAAGGTGAATCAATCACACCTTCATAGTTTTTAAACTGCTCATTATTTTGAGTTGCAACCATAAGATTATTTATGTCCCAAGTTGCTTCAGTATCTATGAACTCAACAAAATCACCTGGCACTTTATTACCAGGTAAAGTTACAGTAAATGACCCACCAACTGTATTTGCTGCATAAGCAGTATTAAAATTAACATCAGCATCACCCGATAATAATGTATATCCTGGTATAGATGCTTCTGCTCTAACAGCTAAATTTTCAAAATCAACTATAACAGTTGATCCATAACCAGTTACACTAAGTCCAGCACCAACAAAATTAATATCAGTAAAACCAATACCAATCCTATCTTCAATTTCACCTGAATAAGGATTAGCAACTGTTGATCCAATACCTACACCAGCAACAAATTTAACTCCGTCCTGATATAGATCTCCTTGGAAATTTACATTTCCACCAACATCTAATTTAAATTGAGGATTTGTTTCACCAACACCAACAAAAGGAGTCGCAGTAGATGTAATGGCAACTTTACCATTATTATCATCTACTACAACAAACGAACCAAGTTGAGATAATTCCCTATTCTTTGCCATTTAAATGACTATTTTTTATATATTTATTTATCTACCAATATAAAAACGATTTATGGAGTTGGTACACCAAACTCTTTATATTGAGCAGTTGCTATTCCTGGTAAATTTGTTACAGATGCAGTAAGTATTCCAACTGCATTTGCATTAATCTCAGAATCTAACCATTCCTTTTTAAATGCTATAACAGTATCGGTAAGACCAATCTTGGTATAGATAGAATCCTCCTTCAAAGCATCCTCAGCTTGTGCAAGTCCAGCAATTCTTTTAGTCTGTAAATCAGATAAAGAAGTAAAAGTAGTAATAGACATCAATCAATACCTAAAGATGTAAACATTTTTTCAAGATCATAAGTTGCTATATTAACGTAATTACCATAATTTGTAGTATGAACTAGTATTTGTTGGTTATTACCAGCAAAACCATATCCACCATTTCCACCCCAAGTAAGAGAACCTGGTTTAGCCACATAGGGATTTGCATATGCATACTCCATACCAATGTTATCAGAAGAGTCAAGAGTATACTTCCTAACCATCAAACCACTGTTCCAGTTACAAGATGTATATAATATCTTATCACTACCCTCCAATGAAGGAGTTCTAATTGGTTGCTCCGACCAACTGAAAGTACTTGGCACAGGCGACTGGCAAAACTTTAACTTAGTTGCTACATCCATCTGTTTTGGAGATCCATTACCTTGACCCATAGAAGTTGATGATGGATTCCATGTATAATATTCACCAGATTGATTATTTGCAAAAATAACTTTATCTTCAGAAAACCTTAATGGAACTACCTGCCAACTAGTACCACCACCAGTTTGTTTAGGGAATGAATCTCTCAAATTATTACTAAAGTTATTAATAGAACTACCTTGATCAATAACTCCCCAACCAAACTGATCATTAGTATAATAATACCTATAACATGATGCCCAATTCCATCCACAATCATATGATTGTGGAACATTATAAGCAGCAGAAGTAGAACTATAACTTGATAATTGACTACTGGTTTGATGGTTTGGATAATTACCACCATTATAAGACCATCTTGACCAATGGTTATAACTATTAGTATCGTATCCTACTATATGATAACGAGGATCATTACCAGATCCACCACCACTTTTGGCTATTTCACCACCATTAGGATGTGGGTAGTTACTATCATAACTTGAAGTCCAAGTATTTCTACCATGATTAGATACAGTATTACTATTTTCAACTCTTCCACCCCATGACATTATATAATAACTACCACCCCAATACATCCTACCATACCATACTATAGATCCACTATTAGCAGCAATCTCACCATTACCTATAGCAGTATTAGTTGAGTTATTAAAACCAGCACTATGTAATTGAGTACTAATGGGTGTTCCTGAACTATTTTCTATAGTACTTACACTTCCTTTTGTTATATTACCATTATTATCTACTTGGAATGGACAGATTGAATGATATATCCTATTACTCTGGTTGGAATTGTAACATGCCATTCCAACACCAAATTGATTCTTATTAACTTGAAGCAATTCACTCATACTATTGTGTCCTGCCTGTTCATTATGATATGTGTTACCACCTTGCTGACTTGGCATCCATCTTTCTTCATCTATGATGGGTAGGTCCTGACTTTTAACAAATCCTGGTGCTCCTAAAGCACCTTCAGCATCTGCACCACCTGCAAATCCAGCTATTGTTGATAATTTTGTTTTCTTAGTAGACATGTTACTTAACCAACCATCCAGTAGTTTGTATTCCAGTATATGATAATGTTGCAGTCACTCGCTCCACATTCATTTCTAAATCTTGCCCTGCTCCACTTATCACAGTAGCAGGTCCAGTAGAAGATGCATGTCTTGCAACAATACAAGGACTTGTATTAAAGTATCCTTGATAATCTACAATAGTTATAAAGTCATAAGGATCTGGTGTTTGAGGTAATGTTAATGTAACAGTACCAATACCAGTAGTATCAACATAATAAGTCTTATTAACTTGTAGTTGAGTGTCTGTATTTAGAATAAGAGGAGTAGGTTTTAAAATATTTACTCTATCCGATCCACCTTGATCTGTAAGTTTTAATCCACCAGATTCAGTATCTCTGGACATCCTTACTTGATTTGTTACATCACCTGCTTTATTCAATCGAATTTGATCAGTTACAACATCCTGATTACTTATCTCAGTAATTGTTATTCCTGTACCAACTCTGAAAGCACCAGTTGCTCTTGCAGTTGAACCAACAACAAAAGTTTCTGTAAAAGTAGAAGTTCCACTTCCAACACGGAATGTGCCAAAAGTACCTACCCCTGTAGGATTATTAAAATTACCACCACCAGTAACATCTAAAGTACCAGTAGTAACTTCTACCGCACCACCGTTAACAATTAATTTACCTGCAACTGTTACGTCCCCCATAACAGAACCGATACCAGTAACTGTTAAAGTCTGTCCCTCTGGAATAGTAACAACAGAGCCAGTTCTGGATTTTATATTATCTACTCTTAAAGTGGACATACTAACCTATACCGTAGATTCATTTTCTCTTGAGTTATTTATAAATCAAGAGAATCAGTATATTATTCTTATATCTGTTGTATAAAGTAATCGTCCTTATCAAACATCTCTTCCTCTTCTTCAGATCCAGCTGCAGCAGCACCAGTACCACCAATATTTAAAACACAAAAATCACCAACTGAAACTGTTACACCATCTTCTATGTCACATGCTATTGAATCTTGGAAAGCACCAGGAATCATAACGTATCCAACTTTTCTTGCAGCATCCATATTAACAGTAGCATCAAATGCTGTTCTAATGTTGTCTTTAAATCCGATAGATGTTAATAAATTAGTCTGTCCAACAACATTATTAAATGAATCAAAGGTATCTTTATCAGTTACAACTAAGAGGCAATCTTTCTCAATAGAAACTTCTACACCTGCTTCTATATCAACAGCAGCATCTACATGAGAATATATCTCATGGAATTTTTGTGGTGATTTAATAGACAAATTTCTTTGGAATCCTCCATAATGTAAGAACATACATCCAAGTCTATCATCAGAACTTACTCCACTTGGATCTCCAGTATCAATATCAACTACATCAGTATCTGGATTATATTTAAAAGTGTTTCCTACTCCAATAAAATTAAGACCTCTTACTGGTCCTGTAGCAACAGTATGTACACCAGCATTTTGTCCAAAGTAAGATGAAGTAACACCAATATTGAATCCACCTTCAGGAGATAATACCTGTATATCGTTTACACTAAGTCCACCCTCATTAATACTAACATCACCACGTACATCAAGTCTTGCAGTAGATGATGCAGTTGTTCCTATTCCAAGATTACCAGCAATACTAACATCATCTACTGATACAACATAAGATAATTGTCCATGTGCTATAAAACTAAGATTTGATCCAATACTTGAAGCACATACAACACTTTGTCCCTCGTTTAATTTAATATCAGGACGAGTATATGTTTGTCCTGGTAATATCTCAACAAGATATTCTAAGTATTCTGATGAATCAAATGATGTAGAATCTGAATCAGATATACCAATATTTGCTAACGCTTTTTCAACACCTATATTAACACAAGTTAATGTTACCGTTGCTTTAGAATTTACTGGTGCTTGATATAATGTTTTTACAGTCTTATCATTTGATACTAATTGATTAAAAATACCAGACTTAACTGGATTTTGAGTATCAGTTATTGATTCGCCATAAAATACAAAGTTTACTCCTTCCTGATTAGATCTAACAACTAAAGGAGTATTTTCGCTTAAATGTATATTTCCAGTCTCTAAAGATTCACCAAAATTAACTATTCTATTATATTCAAAATATTTAATATCATCACTACCATCTTCTTTATAACCAACCTGTATCCTTGCAGGATTATAATTCTTATTACATATAGATACTTTTCCAACGGCAATAGAACTGGAAATACCAGTGTATACAACTTGAGCTACACCAACCGTAGGTACAACAGATCCTAATAAACCATAGGTCATTTATTAAACACCAAAAGTATTTTAGTTATTTATCTATTAACCTGCCTCTAATTGAGATATCTTTGCCTTTAAAGTATCTACTTCAGCAGACAATTCCTTAACTGCATTAACAAGAACAGGAACTAATCTTTCATACTTCATACCATATGAAGGTGCTGTATCATTTTCATCTTGATTAACAATCAACATATTATCTTTCGTATCTGCATAACCAAATTGTTTTTCAACATCAATTGCTTCTTGTGCTAAGAAACCTAAGTGAACACGATCACGCTTCTTACTTCCATCAGGAGTAACTTCTTTTTTAAGATTACCTTGATCATCATACTCATTATACCAACTACGTTTATCCCAACGATAAGTTACAGGTCGTAATAATTTAATCCAATCTAATCCATGATCAAAATCATTTACATCAGTTTTATCTCTTGCATCAGAAGAACTAATTGAAGTATCAGCACAATATATGTTACTAATATTATTATCACCAAGACAAATTATACCATTATTAGAAGTTAAAGTACCAGATGGTGAATTACTTTGACCAGCATCTCTTCCCAAACAAAGATTATTATATCCACTACTAATACTTAAACCTGCACTATGTCCTATAAGAGTATTATGATATCCACCATCAACATAATATCCAGCCCATTTACCCACTATGGTATTATGATATCCAGAAGTAACTGTATGTCCTGCAGACTTACCTACAAAAATATTATCATATCCAGTAATATTATTAACTCCTGCTCCCTGTCCTAAAGCAGTATTATTTTCACCTTCGTTATTACTTTGATTACCAAGAGTATTACGTAATGCATCGTAACCAACAGCCGTATTCCGTGAACCACTTACATTAGCCAACAACGAATAAGGACCTATCGCAACATTATTACTACCATCCTCTCCATAATATGATGCATAGTTTCCAATAGCAAGATTATAACTTCCAGAAGTATTTTTCTCCATCGCATAAGTACCAACAGCCGTATTCCATACGCCAGTGGTATTACTATTCAATGAATAATATCCAAGAGCAGTTAGTTCACTTACATCAGTATTGGCTTGTAAAGCAGCATATCCAAGAGCAACGTTTTTTGTTCCCGTCGTGTTATTATACAATGCATTATATCCAATAGCAGAATTATAACCTCCAGATGTATTGTATACTAAAGCATTAACACCAAAAGCAATATTGTTAACTCCATCTATATTAGCCTCCATTGACCATCCACCAACAGATGTATTAAAACTACCAGTTGTATTGTTTACTAGCGAACGATATCCATATGCAGAATTACCATCTACAGTAGTAGTATTATTTCCTGAACTATATCCCATAAAGGTATTGTTCTTACCTGTAGTAAGAAATCCTCCAGCATAAGCACCCACTGCAGTATTAGCAATTGAACCATCAGATGTATTTGCTAAAGAAGATCTTCCTACAGAAGTATTAAACGATCCACCATCAGCACCTGTTGCTCCTTGTGCAACATATCCAACAGCAGTATTACTATCAGTATCACCATGATGATCTGTACCTGATTGTTGTCCCACATATACATGATTATTACCAGTGGTGTTTGCATATCCTGCTCGTTGTCCTACAAAGGTGTTGTAATATCCACTTGTATTTGCATACCCTGCATTATTTCCTACAAATACATTTCTATCACCTGATCCTAATTTAGTAGAATCTACACCATAACCACTATAAGCACCTATAAATAAATTATAGTTACCAGTAGTGTTTCCATAACCTGCACCATATCCAAAAGCATCATTTTCCTTACCACCAATTTGATTATAAAGACTAGCATATCCCAAGGAAGTATTATGTGAGGATGTAGATAATCCTAAAGAATAAGCACCTATTCCAGTAGAAAAACTAGTCTCAGTATTTCCATATCCAGCATTTTTTCCAACAAATGTATTGTATTCTCCTGTTTTATTTGAATATCCTGCTTGATAACCAACCGCAGTATTATGACTAGCTGAACCTTCAGCACCATTATTATATAAAGCAGCATATCCAACACCAACGTTATCAGATCCTGAAGTATTTAAACCAACTGCATAATATCCTATTCCAGTATTATGCTCACCTATAGTATTTGCATATCCACAAAAAGCTCCAGTAAAAACGTTCGACAACGGATCACCAAGTGCTTTACCACTAATAACATAGATCCTTCCACCCATGTTAGAGTGTTGTGTACATTGATACCATAACATATCAGGAGCATTATATGGAACATCAAATATAATATCATTCAATTCTCCAGTTGCACTAGCACCATTATTAGTTACACCATTATTATACGGTTCTCCTATACTACCATTATTAGCATTCCCATTAGGAGTCGATTGAATCTGAAATGGATGTCCTGATGATCTATTTTTAAAAATATATTTATGCCCTCTCATCAAATATAAAGAAGGATCATTAGTAGATGTTTCTGTAAATCCAATTCCAGTAAAAGTATAATGAGAAGATCCATCATTACCTATTATCCAAGAACCAGTTGCTCCCTTAAATTCATTAGCAGTACAAGTTCCACCTATTGATACATCAGTACTAATAGCAACATTAACAGCATTTAAATTTATATCAGTGAGACTTTCTAATGTAGGAGTTCCTGCATCACCAATTAAATTAAGTTCTTTTACACCAAAACTTTTATCTGCCATTTGCTTTTTTTAGGTATTTATTATTTTAAAGTGATAGTTATACCTTTAAGAGTATAACCAGTACCTCTTAATTTAAAAGGTATCAATTTTTTCAATGATTTTGAAGTATCAAGAATATTTACATCCAAATAATCTGCGACTTCTGTATATGCACCATCCTTATAAATGGTGATTCTAACTATTTCATTACCTTCTGTTATAGAATCTTCTCTAACTGTATGAGAAAAACTAAAACTACTATTCTGAAAATCTCCAGCATTAGAAGATACTCCTTGCAAATTTCCAGACGATAAATCATCAGCAGAGATTCCTGTCAATTTCCACCAATAAGGTTGACCAGCATTTACACCAGTAATATCAACTAAAGTTGTAAATGATACTCCCTCACTTACAGTTGTTGGAGATATTGACATAGCATATGTCTCAGTAACAGCAGTTGATGTATCAACTATAGTTACATTTTTAGTAGCCACTTGCTGTAATCTATCTGGATCAGAATAAAATGTAATTGTAAGAGTTTCTGTACCCTCAGTGGTAAGATCATTTGAAAGAGTAATAGGAAAACTTGCTTGATTATTTGAAATTGATAAAGAACTTTCTAAAGCACCAGAAGATAAATCAGAACCAGTAATACCTGTTAGTCTATAATATACTCTTCCAGTATCAATAACATTAGTAGTATTAATAGTAATAACTAAAGTTTGTCCCTCATCTATATTATTAGCAGAAGTAGCAATAGAATAAGTAGGAATTGAATTCCAAATAAGAACAGAATCTCCACCCTGTAAACTTAAACAATCATCCCAAAGTGAACTATTTGCAGTAGTAGGTTCTTGTCCATGATAAAAATCAGCTGTAGGCATTGTTGCACAACTAGTCTTTAACCAATTTTTTACATCCTTCCATGTCCATGTTCTATTTGCTTGTAATATACATCCAATCATTCCAGCAGATGTAGGACATGCAGAACTTGTTCCACCAAAACCATCATCATATGGAGTAGGTGACATTCCAGTATAAGAATCTTGTCTAATAAAAGAACTACTATTTTGTTTACCATAAGCAGCTAAACTTCCATCACCAGGTGCATAACAATCTATTGAATTTCCCATACAACTATAATGAACTTTACGCTCTAAATTATTAGATGATAAACCATCAGTAGAAGTTCCATATTGATCATCAAGAGCACCAATTGAAATTACAGGGTATTGTATATCTCCATTAGTATCAGTATACTTTCCTATTTGATTTGGAAAACCTCTTCTACTAGTAGTTCTTTGGAAAGTAAATCCACTATAAACATAAGTTGAGTTAGCTAAAGCAGTACCAGACTGACTACTACTGGAGAAATAATTATCATAATCTGGATGATCAGCCTCTACTATTTTTTGATTTGAATTTCCAGAAGCAGCAACATAAATTACACCAGAATCAATTAATTCTTTACCTGCTGTTGTTATACTATTATCCTGCATTTCACTTGTACACCTATAAGCATCACCATATCTTCCTATCTTAGCCATAAAAGCTGGTTTGGTACTATAATAGACTCCACCAGAACCAGTAGTTCCTACCCTAAAATAATAATATCCAGATGAAGCAAATGATGAACGAAAACCCCAACTATTACTTGATACTGTTGGATTCTTATTACCGTAAGTTGAATTTGTTGGTTTATTTACATGAAATATCTTCTGCATATCTAAATGATCTTCCCATCCAACATCATATGATCCCATATTATCAATATAAAACTTATTTGCATTAAATGCCCAACCCAATGACTTACCAAAAGTTTGGCTCATGCATTCTGTTCCATGAACATTGTAACTACTATCAGTAGGATAAGCACTATTACTTCCATTATTTCTAGCTCTTGTATAATATGGTGTAAGGTAACTAAGAGTACCCCATGTTGAAGCACTTGAAGATCTCTGAGATGAATTAGTCCACCATGCTCTTGCGACACTTTCAACAGGAACTGTAGTACCATCCCAACGAGTCATTAATCTATTAGTAGGATCTGCTTCAAACCAATCTGGATCAAGATAATATGGTGCATCTAAAACCATATCCAAAACTTCACATGTTCCAGTAGTTGAAGATGCAGCAAAACCACTCTTCAATACATTCCCACCAGTATATCCAGTAGGATGCTGAACACCAGTATTATCATTAAATTCAGGATGACCAAGCCATGCAGTAGTATCACAAACAATTATATCAACATCTGTTCCATCATAAGTAAAATCTATTTGATCCGTTAACATAGTTGTTTCAAATGAAGAACCCCAAGGATCTGCTTTTGCTTCAAGTCTTTTTACTTGATAACCTGCTCTGTTAATATCATCTGTATTAGTACCGTTTAAATAAACTCCACTTGCATGATTTCGATAATGTCTCTCTGCATTAGACCACCTAACAGTTTGTAGCATTTCTATAGGATCTTCTTTATATGTCCCACCATATGCATCTGCGTCTATATTAATATATGCTATTTCAGGATGTTTACCAAGTTCTTCTGCTTCACTATCTGTCAATAAATAAATTCCTCTTGTGGGACTTTGATCTTTACTATCAGAACATTCAATACACTCAGTAGGAATATATTCCTCTATTGCTTCATTACATAAAGACTGATGAATATGTTTCCATTCTTTTTCAGTATGACATCCTATACAATATCTCTTTTTAACATCACCTTCTGGAACTTTGGGTAATGTTTTTTTTAACTCTTCAAATCCTTCAGTTTTAGGTATTGTATTTGTAACAGTCATTTATATCATCGTTCCTCTATTAAATCTATACGTAGTTAACCCAGCTATTCCAGAGTCTGGAGTTATTTGTACTTTACAAACACCAGCATCTACAGTTGCTCCAATAGCAGCTATAATCTGAGGTTCATATATCACACCATATTCTGCGGAATATGCCATGTCACTATCATTATGTGTAACAAGAAGTTTTTGAGTTTGTACAATTCCTAGAACTTCTAAATGAAAAGTATATTCTGCACTCTTAAAATCTTCTACATCAAATGAATCTACAGTAAACGTATTAACACCAACACCAGAAGTAAAGGTTCCTTTTACAGCTTCTATACCATATACACTACCAATTTGTAATGGAGTTACTGGATTTGTAGTGTTTATTCCAATATTTTTCTCAGTATGAATACCAGTATTACTAACTGCCCAGGTTCCTGCTGCTCCTACCCCACCACTAACATCAACTTCTGCAATAGAATTGTTAATTGTTGCAGCTACAGCAGCACCGACAAAATTAATTGTAGTTGCTGATCCAACAACCCCACCCTCATCTTGAATCTTAATACTAAGAGCTTGTCCTCCTGTTGCTGCAACTTTCCAAGTTACACCATCCCATCTCCAAGTTATACCAGCAGCAAGATGGGTATCATTAATAGCAGGATTTATTGGAAAATTTATTGCCATTATCCAGCCTCTGGAATAATTAAAAGATTATGAATCAAAACATTACTTGACGATATCGATTTACCATCAGGTAATGCAAACTCCATAGGTACACCATATCGTGTATTATATCCACCCGTGTTCGTCTGACCTTCACCGTATGTTCCTTGATCATTATGGAATCCAAGATATTTACCTATTATACTATACTGTGGTAAAGATATAGAACCCATATCACCAATAGTAATAGATCCTTGTGATGTATCAACTTTTATATAATACAAAATAACCCTCACATTTTGCCCAGTATTATTAGTGTAACTAACGTTACCTGTTCCTTGCAATACTTCTGATGCCATCGTACCTTAGTTTACTATGTTTATTATTTATGGAGGAGAACTAAATCCTTTTGTAACAAATGGACTTTGGAATCCAATTGTTGCATCCGCATTTATCTTTTCCCAATCATTAGCAGTATAATCACTATTAGAACTACCATTTACAAATTCTGGAGGATATAAATCTGTTATCTCATCCTTAGTATTATCTAAAGAAATAAGATAGGATAATAGATCTTGTAATGTTAATTGACTAGATTGTGTCTTAGCAGGACTATATCCAAATGTAGTATTAGCATGAGAAATTGCTCCAGAAACATCACCACTAAGATCAGTAATAGACTTTGGAACAATACTGGTTTTTCTCTTTTTAATTTTCATATCACCAGCACTGGTATCCATCCTATTCAGATCACCAAGCCAAAGTGAATTATCAGATAAGAATAAATGTCTTAACTTTCTCTCAACAGATCCTAAATCATATACAGAATCAGTATTTGGAAGAACATGACCACTAATCCAAGTTTTACTATTTAAATGTATGTTAGATGCACCTACCTCAAGAACATCTTCAACAATAGTACTACCAGATACTGGAAGAAGAGTACTAATACCAATTGTTGCACCATAACCAGTGTAACTAATTGCACTAGTAGCAATAGAAACTGAACCAGCACCAAATGATCCCACTCCAGTAACTCTAAGATCACCATCAACAACAAGTGCAGTTTGTGCTGCACCAACAGTTCCTGAAACTTTTACTCCACCTGGAACTGTTGCAAGACGTTTTGTTCCTGCATAATATAATTCTACAGATTGAGGAGCCTTTATAAACTTAGCAATAACAGTTCCTGCACTATTATCAAATACTACATCACCAATACCAGAAACTTCATTAGTAAATCTTGTATTACCATCTACAGTATCATGATATATTGAAAAATCACTTGCGGAACCAGAACCAGAACCACCAAATCTTATTTTCTTATCATCAGTTACTGTTAGATCAGCAATGTAATCTGTTAAACCAGAGAATGTTGTAACACCAGCAACATTTACATTATCTAAATTTGTATGACCATCTACATCTAAATCACCATTTAAATCTAATCCTGTTGCAGTAATACCACCAATATTATAAGTCTCTGTTCCTGTACCAACATTTCCATTTGTTTCTACATTAACAAGTTGATGCCACCCACTAGCGTGTGAGAAATAACCTCTACCTGTTTGATTGACATGAGCAAACATACCATCATATGAGCTAGGATCTGGTAATGATGCCTGAGTTGAGTATAAAGATGGTATCTTATTTTCACCTGCAGATGCCTCGATTGTACCAGAAAAGACTGAGTTAGTTGGACTTCCACCACTAGGAGTTACATTCAATGATGTAACAGTTGCAGAACCATCTATATTAATATTACCAGTTCCAATAATATTATAATTATTAAGTTCTAACTGACCACCAAGTTGTGGAGTAGCATCATTTAATATTTCAACTGCACTTCCACCAGTTGGAGCAGCATCAACCCACTGTGAACTATCAGTATCCTGATAATATACCTTAAGCATACCCTCATCAGACTTCCACCATAACTCACCAGTAGAAGGTACTGTTGGAGCAGCATCACCAAGATATATTTGGGGTCTATTAAGATTAGTTAATCCACCACCATCTCCATAATATGTAACAGAACCGTCTGATCCAATACTCTTACCAGAACCAACTCTTATACCATCTCTTGCAGTAATAACACCAACAGAATCAATATTAGTTACATCCTCATAAGTAAGAGTTCCTCCAATAGAAACATTTCCACTAAAAGATCCATTAACAGCATTTATGTCAGTTGCATTTGATACATTACCAACTAAATTTCCAACAAATGTTGTAGCAGTTACAATACCAGTGGATGAATAAAATCCATTGGCTTGAACCATATTACAATAAATTGTAGGTGTTCCAGTTAAACCAAAAGCATTTGATGCTGTTTGAGCATTTCCATTCAAACTACCAACAAAAGTATTGGATGGATTATCATAAACCTCAAGAGGGCTACCTACCTGTTCAATATAACCATCCTGCA
>Ga0208261_1000147_pt1 | contig 29015 bp, 26 predicted proteins | sample Knorr_S7_td_DCM__FD_185595 | JGI IMG/M metagenome (GOLD analysis project Ga0208261, IMG submission 185595) | Marine microbial communities from Southern Atlantic Ocean transect - Knorr_S7_td_DCM_ad_131m_LV_B (SPAdes) (version 3) | ecosystem: Environmental > Aquatic > Marine > Oceanic | place...
GGTTACGCACCAAATAGCGATGTTGAGATCGAAAAAATTCGTGATGCCGTAAAGCTCATTCGGGCTGCCGAGAGACCTGTTATCTATGCCGGAGGGGGCCTACTCAAAGCTCGAGCCGCTGAAAGTCTCAAGCAGTTCGTCGATCTGACAGACATCCATGTGGCCACCACTCTGATGGCTCGAGGAGTATTCCCGGATCGTGACCCCAGATGTTTGGGGATGCCAGGAATGCACGGCAATTACACGGCAGTCACCGCGTTCCAAAAGTCTGACCTGCTGATTAATTTAGGGGCGCGCTTTGATGACAGAGTCACTGGCAACACAGAGTTCTTCGCGCCGGACGCAAAGATCATTCATGTTGATATAGACCCCGCTGAACATGGCAAAGTCCGGCACCCGGACATAGCGATACAAGGTGATGCAAATGCGGCGTTGCAGGCACTGGTCGCAGAGTATGAACTATCAGATGAGGCGGAGTCAGACCGTTCGGAATGGAAATCGACCATTAGCGGCTGGCAAGAACAACACCCGCTGCAATATGAACAACCTGACAGTGGCTTTCCGCTGAAGCCTCAGTATGTCTTGGAACAACTTCGAGATAACACCCCAGATGACACGATAGTTGTGGCGGGTGTTGGCCAACACCAGATGTGGGCAAGTCAATTTTGGAAATTCGATCATCCCTACACGTGGGTTAACTCTGGTGGGCTTGGAACTATGGGATTCGCAGTTCCGGCCGCCATTGGGGCCAAAGCTGGTCAACCAGACAAAATGGTATGGGCAGTAGATGGCGACGGTTGCTTCCAAATGACCGCTCAAGAATTGATAACAGCCGCCGCAGAAAATATTCCGGTCAAGGTAGCCATCCTCAATAATGCTTACCTTGGCATGGTCCGCCAGTGGCAGGAACTTTTTTATGATGAGCGTTACAGCGAGGTCTATTTGAGTCCCGACCATCCGGACTACGTTGGCTGGGCTGAAGCTATGGGTTGTACCGGTATTCGAGTCGAGTCAGCGGAGGAAGTTGTCGCTGCGATCGAAAAAGCCAATTCGATCAATGATCGCCCAGTAGTTATCGATTTTCGCGTTGACGCTTTCGAAAAGGTCTATCCCATGGTTCCGGCCGGGGGCTCTAACGACGACATCATCCTTGGACCCGAAGGTGACGCAGACGCGAAGGCGAAAGGCACGGCGCCTTCATGACCCAGGAGGACCCAAGTGCCACACAACCGAACCTTCACATACTGTCTGTACTGGTTGAGAATAAGTTTGGGGTCCTAGCTCGTATAGCAGGACTGTTCAGTAGGAGAGGTTTCAACATCTTCTCCCTAGCTGTGGCGCCTACAGATGACCCATCGTTAAGCAGAATTAGTGTCGTCGTCGACGTTCACAACACTGACGCGGCTCAGATAGCTAAGCAGCTCGACAAGCTCGTCAACGTACTTGAGATCACTGAGCTACAACCGGCTTCTTCCATCGAACGTGAGCTCATGTTGGCGCGAATAGCTTCGAATGACTCCAAAGCTGTGCAAGAACTACTTGAGTCATTTGGAGGTTCGATAGTCGACTCAAACCCAAGCGAGACAATAATTAGTGTTCACGCCCACCCAAACCAGCTTGATCTCTGCGAGACTGCATTGCGCAAATTCGGCATCATTGAGCTTCAACGAACAGGTCGGATTGCATTGGGGCACCTTGGTGACTCAAAATCAGATTAAGGAACAAACGAATCTCTAGCCGAAGAACGGCTTTCTAAGAGGAGCAGAGCGATGCCCGCAACTATTTACTATGAAGACGACGCCGACTTGGGGCACCTTGCTGGGCGCACCGTGGCAATTATGGGTTACGGATCGCAAGGCCATGCGCATGCGTTAAATCTCCGAGACAGCGGCGTTAATGTCGTAGTTGGTCTCAGAGAAGGATCATCTTCGGTTGCCAAGGCAGAATCGGAAGGTCTCACCGTCTTGAGCATCGCTGCAGCGGCAGAACAGGCAGACATCATGATGATGGCGCTTCCTGATACCGAGCAAGCTGCGATCTATTCAGAGCACATAGCTCCCAACTTGTCGGCAGGCAACGCCGTAGCGTTTTCGCACGGATTCAACATCCACTTTGATCAGATCCAGCCGCCCGATGATGTGGACGTGTGGATGATCGCTCCAAAGGGTCCAGGTCACAATGTGCGACGCACGTATGCCGAAGGCGGTGGCGTTCCTGCGCTCGTCGCGATTCACCAAGATGCGAGCGGCAACGCGTTGAGCGATGCCTTGGCCTACGCGAAAGGAATCGGAGGCACGCGAGGTGGAGTGCTGACAACTACCTTCGCTGAGGAAACAGAAACAGATCTTTTCGGTGAACAAGTCGTTCTATGTGGCGGCCTTACGGAACTCATTCGCGCGGGCTACGACACCCTTGTCGAAGCTGGTTATCAACCTGAATCCGCTTACTTTGAAACGCTCCACGAGGTAAAGCTGATTGTGGACTTCATATACGAAGCTGGAATCGCTGGCATGCGCTACTCGATTTCAACTACTGCGGAGTACGGTGATTTGACCCGAGGTCCGCGGATTATCACCGATGAAACGCGTGCTGAAATGAAGCGCATCCTGGCAGAGATTCAAGATGGAACCTTCGCCAATGAATGGATCGAAGAAAACCGCAAAGGATTGCCCAACTACAAGCGCCTTGTTGACGAAGGTAAGGAACACCCGATCGAAGCAGTAGGTGCAGAGCTTCGAGCGATGATGCCTTGGATCACAGCGGGTAAACAAGACGTAACTGAAGCATCAGGCGGAGACATCAACTAGGAACACCCAAACTTATGGTGTTATGAGATATTGCGAACTTTGAAAGCCGGAGCAATATGACGGACCGGCTTATAACGCCGACGATCGAACCACATCGGGGTTCGTTGCTAGTAGCGACGCCACAACTAGAGGATCCAAACTTCCGACGTTCGGTCGTTCTTATGCTGGAGCACGGCTCTGAGGGCTCGTTGGGAGTCATTCTCAATCGACCGTCCCCGGCTGTTCTAGAGGGGGCTCTTCCGGAGTGGGCGGTCGGTATAGATTGCTCGACTCAGGTGTTTTCAGGAGGACCAGTTCAACCTGATGCAGTTCTAGCGTTAGCGCCCGTATCAGAGCCCTGGGCGGGCTCCACTGCAGTCACAGAAGGAATTGCGATCCTTGATCTTGAAGCCGACCTAGATTCCGATCAGATAGATGCGAGCACAGTCCGCTATTACATCGGATACTCAGGATGGAGTCCCGGGCAGCTCAGATTGGAGATAGAAGAGGGTGCTTGGTGGACGTTTGACGCCGCGAATAACGACCTTTCGCTGGAGCCGTCAAACTGTTGGAGTCAAGTTCTATCCCGACAGCGATCAGCGGCGCGTTTGCTAGCGATGCATCCGGATCATTCGTTCCTGAACTAAGCGAAAGCCTTCGTTGGACATGAGCCCGTTGACTTCGTGCTCTGGGTGACCGGCTAGGCCTACCTGACTCTGTTTAGCCCAGTTCTTCCACGACGTAGTCAATGCAAGCGCACAAAGCTTCCACATCTTCAGGTTCTATAGCGGGGAAAGTAGCTATACGTAATTGATTCCGACCAAGTTTTCGATACGACTCGGTATCTACAATCCCGTTTGCTCGCAGCACTGCACTAATGGTGTCTGCATCGACGCCCTCGAAGTCAATGGTGCAAACAACAGGGGAGCGCTCACGAGAGTCGGCCACAAATGGTTGAGCGAAAGAGCGTTCTTCCGCCCAGCGGTAAATAATTCCACTGCTATGGCCGCATCTATCTTCTGCCCAACCGAGACCACCGGACTCATTAATCCAATCGACCATCTCCGCTGCCAAGAAAATCGTCGCCAAACTCGGCGTGTTATAGGTCTGATCTTGCCGAGAGTTAGACAACGCAACGCCCAGGTCCAAGCTGGCGGGAACCCAACGAGAACCGGAACATAAGGTCTCGATTCGGGCAACAGCAGCAGGCGAGCAGGCAGCGAGCCATAACCCGCCGTCTGACGCTAACGCTTTCTGAGGTGCGAAGTAGTAACAGTCCACCTCACTTAGCTCCCATCGAATAGCTCCCGCCGCAGAGGTAGCGTCAACTATTACGAGACCATCTTGACCTGGGCGGTTCAGGGTCGCTGTTACACCAGTTGAAGTTTCATTATGGGTCAGCGCATAAGTATCAACCTGGGACTCCACGGGTGACGGGCAAGAACCAGGATCGCTAACGATTACTTCTGGCTCCCGAAGATGCGGAGCTTGTTCAACGACTTTCACGAATTTGGAGGAAAACTCGCCGAAGGACAAATGTTGACTTGACGATTCGATGAGCGAGAAAGATGCCGCATCCCAGAAAGACGTTGTGCCGCCGTTACCGAGAATTACTTCCCAGCCGTCTGGAAGATCGAACAAAGAAGATAAGCCGGACCGCAACCTGGCAACATGTTGCCTCACATTATCTTGACGATGGCTAGTGCCTAAATAGCGAGGCGCTGCATCAAAGAAGGCCTGAAGAGCTTCAACCCGGACTTTGGATGGCCCTGAACCGAAACGCCCATCTCCTGGAAGTAACTCGGTAGGAAGGGAAATTGAATTTTCGGTAGCGCTCATCGCCTGCCACTATGTCGGTGGGCCATTTCTACAGGCCCCAAGCCATTAGGAGCTTATCTGTGACTAATCGTATTTCGTCCGCTGTTGGACAGATCGCCGAATCCGCCACTCTGGCAGTTGACTCAAAAGCGAAAGCAATGAAAGCGGAAGGTCAGAACGTCATCGGTTTTGGTGCCGGAGAACCCGATTTCGCTACCCCAGCGCACATAGTCAACGCTGCGACAGCCGCATGCCAGGACACCAAATATCACCGGTACTCGCCGGCGGGTGGATTGCCCGAACTAAAACAGGCTTTGGCAACTAAGACGTCGCGGGACTCTCAGGTTGAACTCGACCCAGCTCAGTTTTTGGTTACTAACGGCGGAAAACAAGCGGTCTTTAACACCATGATGACTTTGCTAGATCCAGGAGACGAGGTCATCCTGCCGGCTCCGTATTGGACTACCTACCCTGAATCTATTCGCATGTTTGGAGGAGTGCCGATTGAGGTATTGGCGGGAGCGGACCAAGGGTTTCGTGTAACTGTTGACCAGTTAGATGCTGCTAAAACGGATAAAACTAAGGCGATCATCTTCGTTTCGCCGTCTAACCCCACCGGCGCGGTATACCCCGAAGATGAGATTGCCGCTATCGGTGCTTGGGCGGTCGAAAACGGTGTTTGGCTGATCACAGATGAGATCTATGAGCACCTTGTCTACGGAGGTAAACGCCACCACTCAATAGCCGCCGTGGTTCCCGACGTCATGGATAAATGTGTGATTTTGAATGGTGTAGCCAAGACCTACGCGATGACTGGATGGCGAGTGGGTTGGATGGCTGGTCCTCTTGACGTCATTAAAGCGGCCACCAACATGCAGAGTCACGCAACATCTAATGTTTGCAATGTGGCTCAGGTAGCGGCTATCACTGCTGTCGACGGAGGACTCGATGACGTGCAGGTCATGCGAGAAGCCTTTGATGAGCGACGTATCACCATTCACCGAATGTTGAATGAAATCGATGGAATCAGCTGCCTTGAACCCGAAGGTGCTTTTTATGCGTTTCCATCCCTAGAAGGTTTATTGGGTCGCGAAATTGCAGGCCGACAAATCCAGTCGACTCTGGAGTTGGCGACTTTGGTATTAGAAGAGGCCAAAGTAGCGTTCGTTCCTGGCGAAGCATTCGGAGCGCCGGGATACGCTCGCTTCTCGTTTGCTCTGGGCATGGACGACTTAATCGACGGCGTTAGTCGTATAGGCGAGTTGGTGAATAACTGAAATGGCTCGGGTCTTAATCACCGAAGAGCTGGCCCAACCAGGAATCGAACTTTTACGTTCGAAGGGCCATGATGTGCAGATTTCGTTAGATCTATCTCCGGATGATCTCTTCGCGGCAATTGCTGAAACTGACGCGCTCATCGTGCGTTCGGCCACTGAGGTTGACAAACGATTATTGGACGAAGCTCATCGACTACAAGTCATCGGACGTGCAGGAGTTGGCCTTGACAATGTAGATATAGCAACAGCGACATCCAGAGGAATCTTGGTTTGCAATGCGCCCGAGTCCAATGTTGTGTCGGCGGCAGAACATTCGGTTGCGTTACTTCTCGCGCTAGCGCGCAATGTGGCTCAAGCACATAGCGCTCTGACCCAAGGTCGGTGGGAACGAAGCCTCTGGACGGGCACTGAACTGTTAAACAAAACAGTCGGAGTTGTTGGTCTGGGCCGAGTCGGGAGATTGGTCGCTCAGCGGCTTAAAGGTTTTGATGTCCGAATTCTGGCATTCGACCCTTTCGTTAGTTCTGAGTCAGCTCGGGCAGTCAACGCGGAAATGGTTGAACTCGACGATCTACTCAGTCAGTCCGATTTTGTCACGGTTCACCTCCCCAGGACCCCTGAAACAGCCGGTCTCTTCGATGCTGAAAGATTTACGAAATTTAAGCCGGGAGCTCGCCTGGTTAACGCCGCACGTGGCGGGGTAGTCATAGAAGATGACTTACTGGAGGCCTTGGAGAGTGGCCATCTCGGCGGAGCCGCCTTGGATGTCTTCGATACGGAACCCAAGCTGCATTCGCCGCTGTTTACGCGCGAAGACGTGGTCGTAACTCCCCACCTAGGAGCGAGCACGAATGAGGCACAAGATCGAGCAGGGGTCACTATCGCTGAGCAGGTGGCGCTGGCACTTGACGGTGACTTCGTTCCTTTTGCAGTCAACATTGCTGCTGAAGAAGCCTCTGATGCCCTCCGACCCTATCTCGGAATTGCTGAACGGCTCGGCGCCTTCTTCAGTGGGCTGGTCACCGAATTGCCTAATGAGATCGAAATTAAAGTAACGGGAGAGATTGGCGGCTACGACACAAAAATTGTCGCACTGGCGGTACTTCGCGGGGTCCTAAGCAAGGACTCCGACAGTCCGATCACATTCGTTAATGCTTTTGAACACGCTCAACGCCTCGGGGTCCAAATTCGCGAGTTCAGGTCTCGAGATTCGGGAGAGTTCCGAAATCTGATCGAGGTGCGTTCTGGGGACCACGCGGTGGCCGGGACTCTTGTTCGCTCCGGTAACGAACCACGAATCGTTATGATCGATGACCATTCGGTCGAAGTTCCACTTTCAAGCCACATATTGGTAATCAGAAATGATGATCGACCGGGCATGATCGGCATCGTGGGGACCCTGTTGGGTAAGGCAGAGGTCAATATCTCTTTTATGGGGCTAGGCCGCGACGGGGCCGGAGATCACGCATTAATGGCATTGGCGTCTGATCAGCCAATCGCTGGAGAGATTCTCGAAACCTTGAAATCTGAGGGTGGAATCCAGTCAGCTTCTTTGATCGAGCTTGGGTAACGGACTATCGGCTTCTCACTAGTTGGTGTCTGGAAGCCAGGCCGCCCTGTTTGACTCATAGCTCTCAATTGACCCCTGGCTTCTAAGGGTTATGCCAATGTCGTCTAGACCCTCAAGGAAGCGTTCTCTAGTTGCATCATCCATCGGGAAATCTTCATCGAGCCCAATAGCGGGAACTAACACCTTTAGCCGTTCTACATCAACGGTCACCGATAAATCAGGGTCAGCGTGAAGAGCCTCCCTTAGCTTTGAAGCTCCTTCTTCGCTGATTTGGCAGGGAATGAGACCGTTCTTTGTTGCGTTGTTTCTAAAAATGTCCCCAAAACGTGGAGAAATCACGGCCATAAATCCGTAATCCATCAACGCCCATACAGCATGTTCCCTTGACGAACCAGTGCCGAAGTTCGACCCCGCGACCAAAATGGAAGCACCCGCATAGTCTTCATCGTTCAGAATAAAATCTCGTTCGTCACGCCACTCCGAAAACAACCCTTTCCCGAATCCCGTGCGCTCGACGCGCTTTAGCCAATCGCTCGGGATGATCTGATCAGTATCGACGTCGCTTCGATCGAGAGGTACGGCGCTCCCCTCATGTACTCGAACTGCTTGCATCAGTTTTCCCTTTCAGTCCAGATCATCCGGAGTTACGAACGTGCCAGCAATAGCGCTAGCGGCAGCAACCGCAGGTGAAACGAGGTGGGTCCGCCCTCCTCGACCCTGTCGACCTTCGAAATTTCTATTTGATGTCGATGCCGAACGTTCCCCTGGTTGAAGCTTGTCGGGGTTCATGGCCAGACACATAGAGCATCCAGGCTCTCTCCAGTCAAAGCCTGCTTCTATAAAGATTTGATCAAGTCCTTCTGCTTCTGCCTGTGCCTTCACTTCGAAAGAACCCGGCACTACTAATGTGCGAACACCCTCCTTCACGGTCCGTCCTCGAGCAACCTCCGAAGCCAGACGCAAGTCCTCAATACGAGAATTTGTGCAGGAACCAATGAAGACAGTGTCGACGGTCACATCACTGAGCTTGGATCCCGCAGTCAAACCCATGTATTCCAGAGCTCGTTCGGCAGTCGCAGCCTCAACCGGGTCGCTATAGGCATCAGGTCCCGGTATTGGCGCGCTAATCGGAATCACATGCGCAGGGTTGGTTCCCCAAGTGACATGCGGTTCAAGAGATGCCGCGTCAATATCTACGGTTTTATCGAACACCGCATCTTCATCCGTCACTAACGTATTCCACTCCGCTACGGCTCTTTCCCAGTCCGCTCCCTCAGGAGCATGGGGTCGGCCCTTTAGATAAGCGAAAGTGACTTCATCAGGAGCAATGAGACCCGCTTTAGCGCCAGCCTCTATCGACATGTTGCATACGGTCATCCGCCCCTCCATAGAGAGAGCCTCAATCGCGGCGCCGCGATATTCGATGATGTGACCGATGCCGCCGCCAGTGCCAATACGACCGATGATTGCTAGCACGATGTCTTTTGCAGTAACTCCGGCAGGAGCCTCACCGTTCACGTTTATGGCCATTGTTCCTGGTCGAGTCTGAGGAAGAGTTTGGCTTGCCAGCACGTGTTCGACCTCTGAAGTACCGATCCCGAAAGCCAAAGCCCCGAACGCTCCATGGGTAGATGTGTGACTATCGCCGCAGACGACAGTCATGCCTGGCAGCGTCAGACCCTTCTCAGGCCCTATGACGTGCACAATGCCCTGACCAGGGTCGCCCATCGGGTACAACCTGACCCCGAACTCTTCGCAGTTCGATCTGAGAACTTCGACCTGTTTTTTACTGATTTCATCAGCAATCGGCAGATGAATGTCCTCGGTGGGAACATTGTGGTCTTCGGTTGCGACGGTCAGATCGGGTCTCCGAACAGTGCGACCATTCATCCGTAAGCCATCAAAAGCCTGAGGAGAAGTCACTTCGTGAATGAGGTGAAGGTCTATGTACAACAGGTCAGGGAGACCATCACCACTCCTAACTATGTGGCGTTCCCATACTTTGTCGCTGAGAGTCTTACCGGCCATCTAAATCCTTTAAGTTTCGTGCTATTGAGATGCTGAGGTAGTTCATCACTGTGTCAGTCGATTGCCGCCGAGGTCCAGTGAGATCGGCCAACGACATCAGAAATCGCAGATAGAAGTGACTTACGAAAGGCCTCCGGCTGTCCAACGCAAACTGTGTGACTTCCAACGATTTCATAACTAGTTGCTCCGGGGATGACTTCCAACATTTCACGTTGCCGCGAGACAGAAACCACTTCATCCTCGGTTGTGACAACGGCTGATACAGGGATATCAATTGTACGAAGCCAGCGGCGGCTATCGAACAGTCCGATTCGGTGCCCGGCCTGGATCAATTTTAAGGGGTCGTGGCGACGTAACTCTCCGATCGCCCACTGGCGCAGATCTTTACCCGATTTTCCTGTAAGTAGTTGACTGCCAATAAGTTGACGCAACGCCCTTGGTATAACCCTCGCAGCTTGAGCCAAGGTACCTATCGCAGCGAAACGCACGTGGTCCTGTTTCGTTGTACTAAAAGATGCTGCTGTAGCGCAAAGCACCAACCCCAAAACACGATCGGGATGGCGTCTCCAAATTAATTGCGCTACCGGTCCTCCCATTGAATAGCCGACAGCTATGACTTTCTCTATACCCAACTCATCTAAAAGAGCCACAGCGTCGTCTGCGCAGTCGGTAAGTCGAAATGGGGCCCTGGAACGAATCCCTCGACCGTGCCCCCGATGATCGAGAGCAACTAGTCCGTATTTGCCCTCAAGTGCCGAGTAGCTGCTGTACCAGTTCAAATCTGCAGTGGCCGTCCATCCGTGGAGCAAGAGGATGGTCGGCTCACCTGGAGGAGCGTCGACGACGCGTGCGAAAGTTCGCCCTCTACCAGGTAAGTCATAGTGGCGCCCCCTAGGCAACACGAGACGGTTCTGACGGTCATCTTTCTGCGAGGCCTCTCTGGGGGCAATTGCAGCGTCGCCGGTCATCTAAACCCTTCAAGCCTCTATCGAAACGATTTCGACGGAGAGACTGCCTGCGCCTGCTTCATATTCAACTACGTCACCTACGACGCCACCTTCGAGAGCTTGACCCATTGGGGAGCCGGGGGAAATAATTTCGAGATCCTCACGTCGCTCTTCTATCGAGCCGAAAAGATATTTTTCAGTCACGTCATCGCCCTGGAATCTGATCTCAACCACAACCCCTGGAGTTACAGACCCATCGGAGGCTTGCTCGACCACCTCACAGTTTTCTAAGACTGAGGTCAGATGAAGAATTCGACCTTCCATCTTCCCTTGCTCTTCTTTGGCTGCGTGGTAGTCGCCGTTTTCTGATAGGTCGCCCAAGAGCCTGGCTTGTTCAATCTTGTCAGCAATATCTATACGGCCGCGCGTAGTTAAGTCTTTGAGTTCGGCAGCAAGGCGGGCATGCGCCTCAGGAGATAGATGTTGCATTTCAGCCATTCACCAGAGCGTATCGAATCCGGCTGGGCAATGAACTACGGCACCGTTTTCTGGTCGAGGTTGACGTAGCGCCCTAAGTTGTTAACAATGGAAGGTGTGAAGGCAGACCTGACCGCCATCATTATTTCTTAGCGCACACGGTTACCGTGTGCGCCTAACGACCGTCCCTTGGGGGCGGTTGTTGTATTTCTGGGGCCGCCTAACTCAGGTGGGTCCAGGCATTGATTGCTTAAACGAGGAGAACATAAATGCCACACAAAATTGCAGTTATCGGCGGAGATGGCATCGGACCAGAAGTTACCTCGGTAGCCCTAGAGGTGATGAGAGCCGCAGGTGCGGACCTAGAGACCACTGACTTTCGGTTAGGAGGGTTCCGGTACCTCGAGGACGGCGTGGTTCTTCCCGATGAGACCCTCGAAGAATTACGTGGATATGACGCGATTTTGCTTGGTGCAGTTGGCACACCGGAAGTTCCACCCGGTGTCATAGAACGAGGTTTGCTTCTGAAAGCCCGATTTGAACTGGACTTGTATGTGAACTTGAGACCATTCGTCCTACCCAACGGACACGAATTTGTGGTTATCCGCGAAAACACCGAAGGCACTTATGCGGGCGAGGGCGGTTTTCTTAGGAAAGGCACCCCTGACGAAATTGCTACTCAAGGATCAGTAAATACTCGAAAAGGGGCGGAGCGTTGTATTCGATACGGCTTTGAGTTGGCGCGTAGCCGAGAGCGGAAACATCTCACGTTGGTTCATAAGACCAACGTCTTGACATTCTCAGGGGATCTTTGGGAACGAACCTTTCAAGAGGTATCTGGTGAGTACCCCGACATTGAAACCGCATACAACCATGTCGATGCTGCATGCATCTACTTCGTCGAAGACCCCACCCGATACGACGTCGTTGTTACCGACAACCTATTTGGGGATATCTTGACTGATCTCGGAGGCGCTGTGGCAGGAGGCATTGGCTTAGCGTCATCAGCGAATCTCAACCCCGAACGAAGTGCTCCTTCTCTTTTTGAACCGGTTCACGGTTCCGCTCCAGATATCGCAGGTCAAGGACTCGCTAACCCCACCGCTGCAGTGCTATCTGGTGCCATGATGCTCGATTTCTTAGGTGACTCAGAAACCGCGGGAATTGTTCGTAATGCCTGTGATGATGTTCCCAGTAGTGGCACCACTGAGGAAATATCGTCGGCCATTCTCGCCAATATTTTACAGGGGGCTCCATGAGTGAAGAAAAGAGCAGCCCTGCTCTCGATCGCCAGGGTGTCCGAGATGCTTCCTGGCCCGAAAGGGTTGAGATATTCGATACCACATTGCGGGATGGCGTCCAGTTCGAAGGCATCTCAGTGTCATCAGACGACAAACTTAAGGTCGCCCGGCAACTTGACCTTCTTGGAGTCCATTGGATTGAAGGTGGATGGCCCGGGTCAAACCCTAAAGACGAAGAATTCTTCCGGCGTGCCGCAACTGAACTTCAGTTACAACATTCGCAACTTGTTGCTTTTGGATCGACTCGCCGACCTAAAGGTCGAGTAGATGAAGACCAAACACTGTCTTCCTTAGTAGAAGCCAAGACTTCAACGGTATGCATTGTTGGAAAATCTTGGGACTATCACGTCACGGAAGCTTTGCGTCAACCGCTCGATGAAGGAGTCGCAATGGTTGGCGACTCAGTGCAGTTTTTAAAATCTGAAGGTCTACGCGTCTTCTTCGATGCTGAACACTTCTTTGACGGTTACAAACGTAACCCCGAGTTTGCGCTCAGAGTCCTCGAAGCAGCCGCAGTTCAAGGCGCCGACTGTCTAGTCCTATGTGACACAAACGGTGGCTCCTTACCACACGAAGTCGAGATGATTGTGAGCGACGTCGTTGGACACTTTGAAGGTGTTCAAATCGGAATGCATACCCAAAATGACACCGGATGCGCAGTTGCTAACGCTGTCGCTGGAGTTGTAGCGGGTGCCACCCACGTGCAAGGAACAATTAATGGGTACGGCGAACGAACTGGCAATTGCGACAATACGGTCTTGGTGCCGAATTTGACACTCAAGATGGGCATCGAGACGTTGCCGGTAGGGCACATCGAGAGATTGACGGCTGTATCGCACCACGTTGCTGAACTGATGAACATGCCTCCTCAACATCAGCAGCCATACGTCGGAACTTCGGCTTTCGCCCATAAGGCAGGTCTGCATACGAGTGCGATCGCTCGCCGTCCAGACAGTTATGAGCATGTAGACCCAGCGGCAGTTGGCAACACGACCCGCTTTCTGCTGGGCGACTTGTCGGGTAGAGCTTCGGTTGAATTAAAGGCTGAACAACTTGGGATAGAGCTTGAAGACCAACAAATGGTCGAAGTGGTCGAAGAAATGAAGCGATTGGAGCATGAGGGCTACCACTTTGAAGTAGCTGATGCTTCTCTAGAACTCATGATGCGTCGCGCAGCCGGCGAGAACTTCGATTACTTCGATGTCGAATCTTTCCGGGTACTGGTTGAGCGCAGCCAAGATCGTCGGTTTGATACAGAAGCAACGCTTCGCATAAACGTCGGTGGAGAGCGATTGATTACCGTTGGGGAAGGCGATGGCCCAGTCAACGCGCTGGACAACGCGTTTCGCAATGCAGTGCTCGATATCTATCCCGAACTAAATGATGTCCACCTGACTGACTACAAGGTTCGAGTTCTCGATACTGATCGCGGAACCGGTGCTGTGACACGAGTTCTGGTGGATAGCAGTGACGCGCAATCCACCTGGACCACAATAGGTGTCTCGGAAAATATTATTGAAGCTTCGTGGCTTGCTCTTCGCGACGCGCTGATTTATGCCCTCTACAGGCACCGCGCAGGCACGGCTAGTTCTCTAGACTGATGGTTTATGGGCGCTCCTAGACACGTACCACTGTCACCCACTAGCGACGCGCCGGTATACAGCTCGCCCGATGTCGTTCCTTTGTCCTGGAAGAACGTTCGACCCGGGGACTTGGCATCAGAACAGCCAAGTGGTGGCTCCATGGGACACCAAGGGCCTGATCAGGGATTTGCTTTGCGCCTACGATGGGCTTTTCGAGATCAACTTCGCATCAATGAAACTGAACATCTTGAGGATGTCGAAAGTGGCTGCGTTCAAATAGCGCTGAAACGGGCCTCTATTTATGGTCGCGCGCCGGTGGTGCATGACTTGGAAATCGCGTACCGCATATGGGGGTTCTTGGATGACGATGCCGATCCGCAGCTAATGCAAGAACGTTCGCAGAGATTCGAAGGTGTTTCTGAGTCGCATCACTATTCCGATCTTCGGCGTTTAGTGGCAGCTGTCCCACTTGAGACGCTGCAGATGTCACCTGAAGCTGTAGAGGATAAATATGCAACGGACTGGAAGGCTCTGCTGGAACTGTCATGAATGATTCGACACCAGACCGAGAATTGCTTCGTCTTCACCGCCGGGCGTGTACCGACTTCGCGGCTCGAATGCGTTTGCCGGCATGGGAACACCTCCCGATGCCCTTAGCCCCGCCAATGAACGATTTAACCGTTGGAGATTTACTCAGTCAGGTCGCTAATGGCAACCTCTCCACTGCCGCAGAACTAACCGGGCAGCCGACTCCCGAATCGGTCGAGCTCGGAACCGATCCGACCCAGGTTGTAGTGGAGTCGATACGTACAGTTCTGACCATCGCCTCGGGATTAGACCACCAATCTGGATTCAGTCCACAGCACAGAGAACTGCTCTGGCGGCGGATCGTGGAAATGACTTTGCTGGGATATGACCTTCAGCAAGCTATTAGAGCTGGAGCTGGTCTAGATGATCTGTTAGTGGACCGTATTTCGATGGTTGAACCGGACGTGTCAGTGTGGCCATGTCTGCCCCCACTTGAGTTCGACATTTCCACACCACCGGTTTTGCGTCTCCTTGCCCGACATGGCCGTCCGCCCGGTCTGTGGATAGACCCATCAGACCCCTCTTGTGGCACCGGACAGTGCTGAATGAGGAGGTAGGGCACGCTGAATGGCTCCGAATCCACCAGCTAGCGGCAGGTGAAGTCGACTTCCGGATTCGTCAAATTCTTCCCGAATATTGGGATGCCTCAACCCCATGTGATGAATGGGACATTTATGATCTAGTCGCCCACTGCGTAATTGAGAACATGCGAGCGTCTCTAATTCTTGAAAAGGCGCCGTATGAAGAAGTGATGGCCTTCAACACCGAAGTCGTCACAGAAGACCCTGAAATGGCATGGGAAGTGTCGTGGCGGAACGCCGTAGCAGCATTTGCTTCGGCAGATCTAGACGAGCAAGTGGAACTGGGCCAACAAGCAATCCCCGCTATCGAATTCCTGCGAATTCGCGCCTGCGACCTCGCAGTCCATGCATGGGATCTAGCGATTGGTTTAGGGGTCGATGAGCGTATCGATGAAGAAGTTGTGTCGGCGACGCTTCCGTGGGCGAGAACGAGGCGAGACCAAATGGCCCAGATGCCCGCATTGTTCGATCCGCCGATAGCACGCACGGCGCCAGCTGATCCGCAAACCGAGTTATTGGAGATCTTCGGCCGAGAGGTCTGAACCTGCGAAATACTCTCGTACCCTCAAGCTTGTGAGTAACACTCGTCTTCGGTTCGCTCCAGCTCCCACTGGCTCACTTCATTTAGGTTCCGCGCGTACTGCCTTATTCAATTGGCTGGCAGCTCGAAGGTTGGGAGGAGAACTAATCCTGCGGATCGAAGACACCAATGCAGAACTCAGCAAGCCCGAACTCGTTGACAACATCTACCGTTCGCTGGAGTGGCTTCAAATTGAATTCGATGGTGAGCCAGTCAGGCAAAGTGAACGCACGGACTTATATAACGACGCAGTAGAGCAATGGCTTTCTGATGACTTGGCTTATATGGATGACGGTGCCGTTCGGTTCCGTGTGCCAACTGAGGGAGTCACGTCTTGGGATGACCTAGTTAGAGGCAACGTTTCTTTCGAAAATGAACACATTGAAGATTTCGTTGTAAGAAGAGCCGACGGCACGGCGACGTTCTTCACGGCCAACGCGGTCGACGATTTCGATTTAGGTATTACCCATGTTGTTCGGGGTGAAGACTTGATCAACGTGACACCGAAGGTCCTAATGCTTCGTCGAGCACTAGGAGCTAGCGACACCCCCGATTTTGCACACCTTCCTCTAATTGTTAATGAGCAACGAAAGAAGCTTTCGAAGCGCAGAGATGATGTAGCGCTAGAGAGCTACCGCGAACGTGGAGTACTCGCACCTGCGATGATCAACTATTTGGCGCTACTCGGATGGGGCCCACCAGACGATATTGAGGTGCGCCCTATTGACGAAATCATTTCTTTGTTTGAACTCACCGACGTTAACCCTTCCTCAGCGATGTTCGACCTGAAGAAACTTGAGGCAATTAATGCTGAGTACATCCGTGCGATGAGCCCCGAAGATTTCTCGCAAGCTTTAGCGCCATGGCTCAAACAAGAAAGCTGGGCCGCCACCGTAGGTGTTGAAGAACTGACAAAAGTTGCACCACTCATTCAAGAACGCACCAAAGTTATGTCTGAAGGCCCTGGGCAACTCGACTTCTTCTTTCTGACTGCCCCTGAATTCGACGAAGCTGCATGGACGAAAGTGATGAGCGCGGATGAAGCGCCCCTCATTCTCAACGCAGCGAAGAGCGCGTTCGCAGAAGTGGAATGGGACAGCGCAGCTCTTCATGAGACGCTTCGTTCCATAGGGGAGCACCACGGAATGAAGCTAGGTAAAGCCCAAGCGCCGCTGCGGATTGCTGTTACCGGCCGCTCGGTCGGACCGCCGCTGTTTGAGTCGATGTATTTCCTAGGACGTGAGACTGTCGTTCAACGGATCACAGCAGCTCAACAAAAACTGGATACGAACAAACCAATTGATTCCGTATAACCGGTGGAGGGAGCCTGTTTGTTGCCTCAATTGATGGCGGTACCCTGGCCTGTTAGCTCTTAGGAGCGCATCCGATCGGGGATGGTGTAATTGGCAACACAACTGGTTCTGATCCAGTCATTGGGGGTTCAAGTCCTCCTCCCCGAACTTGATCTCGAATTAACCAAATAAGAAACAAAGTGAGTATTCTTTTTAAATAGTCCGTTTGATTAGCGCTTTTGGCGCTTTTTTGGACTAAGAAAGCACAGTTAGAACATTAGAAGTAGGCAAACAAACTTGCATGACCAGTTCAGGCTGGTAATTTGCGCATTCGCTAGGCAACACGCCTAAGCGTCCAAGTAGAGAGGGGGTGCAACGCGTGGCGTTGCTCGAAGTCTCAGACATAACTGTCCGATTCGGTGGAATTGTTGCGCTCGATGACCTGTCGTTCGAAATGGATGAAGGACAGATCCTCGGGCTAATAGGACCGAACGGTGCAGGAAAAACCACGTTGTTCAATGTGGTCAGTCGCATCTATGACCCGACAGCTGGATCGGTGACCTTTGACGGTCAAGATTTACTTTCGATGTCGGCTCACGAAATCAGCCGAGTGGGTGTCTACAGGACATTCCAAAACCTGGCCTTGTGGCCCGGCATGACCGTTATTGAAAACGTCATGGTCGGCGACCACACCAACACGAAGGCGAACGTTTTCAGTTCAGCTCTTCGTCTTCCATCAATGCGAAGCGAAGAAGAAGACCTTAGGAATCGTGCATGGGCGGCCCTAGAGGAGCTAGGCCTCGACGATGTGGCCTATAACCCGGCTGCAGGACTGCCTTTCGGAACCTTGAAGCGGATAGAACTCGCTCGAGCACTGATCGCGAACCCTCGCATGATCATGCTCGATGAGCCAGCCTCAGGACTAACTCACGCCGAGGTTGACTCCCTTGCCCAAGACATCAAAGACCTCCGAGACCGTCACAACTTGACGGTGCTTCTGGTTGAACACCACATGAGAATGGTTCTTGGCATAAGCGAGAAACTCGTTGTACTTAACTTCGGTCGAAAAATCGCCGACGGTGACCCGGATGTCGTTCGCAACGACCCAGAGGTCATTGAGGCCTACCTAGGGAGTTCATAATGGTTGATGACGTTTTTGACGAAGTTGGCTTGAAAGCGGAAAATCTCCACGCTTCGTACGGAGCTGTCGAGGTTCTCAGAGGCTTGGACTTCGAAGTGGCCGCTAAAGGTGTTTCTGTGATCCTCGGTGCAAATGGCGCCGGTAAGACCACCACACTGCGAGCCATCTGCAACATGTGCACGACGAGCGGCACGGTGATGTTGGGTGATGAGGACATCACCCGTATGGGCACCGCAGAAATTGTCCGCAAGGGCGTTGCTCACGTCCCTCAAGGTCGAGGTACCTTCCCAGAGTTGTCGACCATGGACAACCTAATGATTGGCGCTTACACCAGAAAAGACAACGAGGTCCGGGACGATGTCGACCGTTGGTTTGAGATCTTCCCACGTCTTTCTGAACGTCGTGACCAGTTGGCTGGGTCGCTCTCAGGTGGTGAGCAACAGATGCTTGCTGTGGCTCGCGCATTGATGTGCCGCCCCCGACTGCTTCTGCTAGACGAGCCGTCGCTCGGCCTAGCGCCGCTCATCATCGAAGACTTATTCGAACGTTTCACCACGCTCAACAAAGAAACAGGTCTAACGATGCTCATCGTGGAACAAAACGCGAATCTCGCACTCGAAATGGCCGACTATGGCTATGTCATCGAGTCAGGCGAAATTAGCCTGCACGGATCCGCTGACCAACTCAAGAACGATCCTGCGGTGCAGGAAGCGTACTTGGGTGCTTAAGGAGGACAAGAAGCAATGAACTGGAACTTTGACGTCCTCCCGGACTTCATCTTCAACGGGCTAAGCCTCGGCGCCATCTACGGCGCGGTAGCCCTAGCCCTCGTACTTATCTTTAAGGCGACAACGCTGATCAACTTCGCCACAGGCGAACTTGCCATGCTAGGCGCCTTTTTGGTTTACGTCTTACACATGGAACAGGGACTATGGCTGTGGCTATCGATGTTGATTGCCATGGGGTTAAGTGCCGGCCTCGGTGTGTTAATAGAAAGGTCACTCACTCGACCATTCGACCCTGCAGATCACCTGCCGGTTGTGTTGATCACACTCGGCCTATTTCTCATCATCAACGCGGTAGCTGGTGATATATGGAACTACCAAGTTCGTATTCTCACCAACCCATTCGGCAAGTTCCCAGATTGGGTTCCAAGTGTCGGCGGTGACCGCTACGTAGAGGTGCTGGGAAGCAGACTGAAGTACCAATCCATCGGTATCTGGGTGACCCTCGCATTGGCACTGTTCCTACTCGGTTTGATTCTTAACAAGACCAAAGCTGGACTGGCGTTCAGAGCCGTTTCATCAAACACGGAATCCGCACGGCTTGTAGGAGTTCATACTGGACGAACCCTTGGCTTCGGTTGGGCGATCGCATCGGCCTTCGGAACCCTGGGCGCAGTGCTCGTTGCACCACAACTCGGCGGCGTGAACCCCAACATGATGGCGACCATCTTGATTTACGCCCTAGCTGGCGCTGCTCTAGGTGGACTAGACAGCCTTGGAGGCGCAGTTCTTGGAGGAATCCTTGTCGGAATCATTCAGGCTGTGTTCGTTACCTGGGGTGGTGTCGTGGTATTCGGCCAGCTCTATATGTCGATCCTGCAGCTTGCTGCAGCGTTCCTCGTGATCCTTATCGTCCTATTGTTCCGACCCGCGGGCCTCTTTGGTACCCGACGGGTAGAACGCGTCTAACCCAACAACAGCAAGAGGAGTTACAAAAATGAGTGCACCACTGGTTGTCGTTGCAAAAGACAGCGCAGAACACAAAAGATGGAAGTACGTGCAATGGGCGTACCTAGCCGGCTTCTTGATTCTCACCCCGCTGGTCCTAGAACCATTTGAGATCGGCAAAATGAACCGAGCCTTAGTGCTCAGTGTTGCCATCTTGGCAGTGAACCTCGTCGTTGGTTTCAACGGCATGTTGGCCCTCGGACACTCTGCCTTTATGGGAATTGGAGCGTTCGTCACTGCATCCATGGTCCAAGACGAAAATTGGGATTACTGGCAAGTCTTGCCGGTGGTGCTCATCGTCGGATTCATCATGGGTGTCATAATCGGCTTGCCAGCTTTGCGAGTCAAAGGCTTATATTTGGCTTTGGTAACCATTGCTCAGGCGGCTGTTTTCCCGACTTTGGTCAATATCGACGAACTCGGTATCGCGGCTCGAACCGGCGGACCTAATGGTAAGGGCGTGTCTGAAGAAGTTATAGCGCCAGGGTTCTTGGAATGGCTCCCCGGCGTTGTAGGCGCGCGTGGCGGTTCTGCATACCGGTACTGGATCATCGTCCTTATGTTGGGCATTACATTGCTCGTGATTACCAACTACCTGCGGAGTCGACCGGGCCGTGCAGTACTGGCTATTCGTGACAACGAAGCCGGCGCTGCCGTGTACGGAGTGAACCTGCCTGTTGCTAAGACCATGAACTTCGCGATCAGCGCGTCGCTTGGATCGCTTGCCGGTCTGATGTGGTGTCTGGATAAGGGTTTCGTTGCTGGGCAGGACTTCACGTTCTTGCTTGCGATTGACCTCATTATCGGCCTCGTGCTTGGCGGTGTGGGAACTATCCAAGGTTCCCTCGTTGGCGGACTGTTTGTGGTGTGGGTAAACGACCTCACCAAGCGAATATCTGTACCGCTGGGTCTTTATACGCTTAACGGTGATGGACCGTTGGCTAAGGCCATCTTCGGTCTGATCCTAATTCTGTTCACCTTCTTCGCCCCAGGAGGCATTGTCTCACTGGCGAGATTGGTCCAGAGCAAGCTCATAAAGGTCGTGCCCCTAACACCATCGGGACAACCGATTGAGCCGTTGGACTCATTTGACCCCGGCATGGAGTCGACCAGAGCCGACACAGCGATGAAGATATCTATTGTCGCTCCAGTGCTTCTGGCAGTCGGCTGGCTGTTAATGGCGGTCAACAGCTTGATTGTTGGCGTCTTGGCATTTGGACTGCGCATGACCATCCTCCTGGCGCCAGTAGCGATGCTCGTCGGTTCTAACGAACTGAAAGCGCATGCTGCCGGCAATCGTGCGGATTCGGTCAAAGGACCGGCCAGTATGGCTCGTCTACTTGGAGGACTTGGATTCCTGTTTGTCATCGCATATGCAGTTCAACGATTCGCGCTGAACTACGACTTTTAAGCAACAGTAATTATTTTCGCTTGATCGGAGGTGGCTAATGCCACCTCCGATCCGCGACTCGCATCAAATCTTCTTGCTACCTTCTTTCTGTAAATCGCTATGGATCTAGTCCTTCTGCTCCAACGAATATTCGACGCCCTGTTCAACAGTGCGATCTATTCGTCGTTAGCGTTGGCCCTTGTCATTATTTTTCGCTCCACGGGCTTGCTCAACTTTGCACAAGGCGAAATGGCCACGTTCACGGCATATATAGCATTTGTGCTTTTGGCGGGCCCTCAACCACGTCTGACGGGAGGAGGACTTGCTGGCCTTATTCCTGGAGTTCCCTTCACAGTTCCCTTAGCAATCGTCGGTGCAGTCTTGTGTGGGATGGCAGCAGGAGCAGCTACCGAACGTGCTCTGATTCGGCCACTAGGGGGAGCATCGGACTTAGCGCTGGTGAATATCACTATTGGTCTGCTTTTGGCGACAAATTCCTTGATGGCGCAATGGTGGGGGACAGGACCCCGGATCTTCCCAGCGATCTTTCCCAGTGGAGCAGGACAACACTTCACCATCCTTGGAGCACGGCTTCGTTATTCAACCGTCGGGGTGTGGATCGTTCTGCTCTCGGTGTTGATACTCCTTATATTGCTGCTGCGCCACACTCGCGTCGGACTGGCGTTTAGGGCGGTGTCAATTAGTCCCTCCAACGCGGAGCTAGTAGGAGTTCGTGTTGGGTCGACGCTTATGTATGGCTGGGCCATGGCATCAGGCTTTGGTGCCTTGGCAGCATGCTTAAGTGCTAACTCGGTCCTACTTGAGCCAAACATGATGCTGCGAGTCTTGGTGTACGCATTTGCTGCGGCAACGCTCGGAGGACTCGATTCACCCAAAGGCGCGTTGGTGGGTGGTTTGATCATTGGTTTGAGCCAAACGTTGATCCCTGCATATGTGCCCTTCATTGGTTTCGAGCTCAGCGTGCTACCAGCTCTACTGGCGATGGTTCTTATTCTGCTGGTTCGTCCTGCTGGGTTGTACGGGACCAAACGGATAGAGCGAGTCTGATGTTTGAGCGTCAGCACAGACTGAGTCGCCTCAGCGTTACCGGCATAGTGCTTCTATCTGTCGCTCTAGCAATTATTCCGTTTGTCGCGACGACCACTGGTTTGAGGCAAGCAAGCCAAATCATCATCAGTGTTCTAGCGGTACTCGGTGTTAACGTCGCCACTGGCTACGGGGGGATGATCAGCCTCGGGCATGGTGTTTTTGTTGGAGTTGGTGCTTTCGCCACGGGCTACTACCTGGATGATTTGTCCCTACCCTGGCTGCTAGCAATTGCGCTTGGAGCACTCACAGCAGCCTTGTCAGGAGCGCTCGTGGGATTGCCAGCTCTTCGGATCAAAGGAATCCACCTAGCTCTCGTTACTTTAGGTATGGCGATTGTCTTCCAGCCTTTAAGTAAACGATTTCCGAAAATTACCGGAGGTGTCAGTGGTCAGGGTGTTGAGGCTCGGTTCGACGCGCCAAATTGGTGGCCTGGGGATTCGCGGATGGCATCAGCGGTTTATCGGTATCTCTTTTGCGTACTTATCGTTGTTCTCGCTCTATGGGTCACGTGGAACATCGTAAATAGTCGCTTCGGCCGTTCGATGAGAGCGTTAAGAGACAACGACACAGCAGCTGCGATTTATGGGATAGACCTAGTTTCAGCTCGAGTCACCACATTTGCGGTAAGCGCAGGACTCGCAGGCTTGTGCGGCGCTCTTCAAGTGCTCTTGGTGCCCTTTGTCTCTCAAGACAAATTCCCAGCTCAGGAATCGCTAGTTATATACGCATCGGCAGTTGTGGGCGGACTAGGGACCATATGGGGTCCCGTCTTGGGCGTTCTAGCGCGCACGGGGGTGGGTAAAGCGGGTGACCTAATAGCTGGGTTCGATGGGCTCGGTCCAATAGGTGACTTTTTCTCACTGTTAGATGAGTCGGCCTTCGTCTTTGGTGTTGGGCTAATCGTTTTAACGTTTTTCTTTCCCCGCGGACTTGCTGGCATCGGTCGAAAACGCCAACCGTCAGGGTGAAGTAAGCCAATCTTGTGGCGTAAGAACTAGAGATCGGTAAGCTGACCGTTCGCTCGGGGGTCCTAGAACCCCCGATCCAGTCCCCATCGTCTAGCGGCCTAGGACACCACCCTCTCAAGGTGGCGGCACGGGTTCAAATCCCGTTGGGGATGCCACCTTTCTCTCCGCTGAGCGTTAAGCCGTCTAGTGTCAGCCACCATGGATTCGTCTGCAATGGGCCGATAAGGTCGATCTCCTCAACCTTAAGAAGTCACGAAATGAACTCATGGCAACCTCATCTACCTGATGCGGCAGAGCTTTCCCAAGTCGATTTGCTTGCGGGAGGTACGCTGCCGAGTGTCTGGGTGAGCCAGTGGCGCAGATATCCGGACAAGAATGTGATCCACGACCCCAAGCAGGGCTGGGTGAATGGTGAAACGCTCTTACACCATTCGGAAACCGTGGCACGTAGATTGGCGCAAGCGGGGGTCTTACCGGGTGAGCGAGTACTCCTAAGTGCATCAAGTTCTCTGGAGCTCGTAGTAGCCCACATAGCGGCCTTGCGGCTCGGGGCCGTTGTTATTCCAACTAACGGTGCATATCGCGCTGAGGAGGTTGCACACGTAGTCTCAGATGCCAGACCGAAAGTCGCTATCGTCGAACAGCCGGAATGGCGAGAGTGGATTCGAGCAACTGATCCCAACGTGATTTTGGCCAACCCATCGGTTGAGCTGGACGATGGTCCGTCCCTTTCGTTGGACGGAGCGGAAACGGATAGCCCAGCTCTCATCGGATACACCTCCGGTACTACAGGTCGACCCAAAGGTGCTGTTCTAACGCACGGTAATTTGCTGTCTTCTGTTCGAGGGTTAGAGATTGCTTGGCGCTGGACTTCTAGCGACACCCTGATACTTGCTTTACCGCTGTTTCACATGCACGGGCTAGGAGTTGGGCTACATGGATCTCTAACCGTCGGTGCTCGAGCTGTTCTACTACCAGAGTTCGATGCCGATCAGGTTTTGGAGTCCATCAAGAAGTTTGAAGCGACGATGTTCTTTGGAGTTCCAACGATGTACGGTCGGTTGCTCAACTCCGAAAAAGTCGGTCAACTCGGAGATCTACGACTGTGCGTATCGGGTTCTGCTCCTCTCTCCGCCGAGGTTCACCGAAAGATCTATGACGCGGCTGGTCAACACATACTTGAACGTTATGGAATGACTGAAACCGCGATGCTGGTGTCCAACCCGTATGTAGGCGAACGACGTCCAAACTCGGTCGGCTTTCCTTTACCTGGTGTAGAAGTCCGAATCGAAGGTAATCCCCCTGAAATTCAAGTCAAGGGACCGAATGTCTTCAAGGGATACTGGGAACGGCCAGAAGAAAATGTAGAGGCCTTCCACGACGGTTGGTTTCGTACCGGCGACCTAGGCGCAATCGATTCAGACGGATACCTCGCCATAACCGGACGAGCAAAAGAGCTGATTATCTCCGGGGGCTTCAACGTTTACCCCAAAGAAGTCGAAGACGTCATAATGGAACACGAAGCAGTGCGAGAGTGTGCTGTGGTAGGAGTCCCAGATGATGATTGGGGCGAAGCCGTGCTGGCTTTTGTCGTTGCGACGCGAGATATTGACACCGCCGAACTCAGAAACTTTGTCGGCGACCGGCTAGCTCATTACAAGCGACCGCAGCACGCGCATAGAGTCGACTCATTGCCAAGAAACGCCCTAGGAAAAGTTCAAAAACACCGCTTGATCGATTCGTTGTAGACCTAATTTAGATTGTCCCGCACTTCTCCCACCGCTACACGGCGAGCATCTGCGGTCACATCATCTAATTGTTCGTTGCTGGCTCTTTCCGCTGCGACTCGATCCAAATAATGAGCGACTTCACTGTCGAGTCTCCTCTGATCCCAGCTCAGCTCGCGTGCCATCAACTCAGCAACCTGTATAGCTGAGTCTGTTCCACGATCAGGACTTTCTATGGAGAGGCGAGTTCGTCTCGTCAATACATCTTCAAGATGTAACGCTGCTTCGAATCGAACAGCGTGAACCACTTCAGCACGCACGTAAGGCAGACGCGGATCGATTAGCTCGGCCAGCGACACATCTTCCTTGATTAAATCCAAAACCTCGTAGATTCGATCCCCTTGCCGAGACAGCAAATGGTCCACTGTGGCTGGGAGAACACCCCACGCCTCAGCAATTTCACTAATTTGGGCACGTAGTTGAACGTAGCCCTCCGAGCCGAGCAGTGGCACCTGGTCGGTGGATGACTTCGGAAGATCTAGGCCCTGATCGATTCCGACCGTATCGATAGTGTCGGCTGCCATAACCCTGTAGGTCGTGTACTTGCCTCCAGCAATGGAGACAAGACCACCAGTCGAACTCGTCACTGCGTGCTCGCGGCTGAGCTTGCTTGTTTTGTCTGAGTCGCCAGCCAACAGCGGTCGAAGACCTACGTATACGCCCACAACATCGTCGGTCGTTAACGGGTCGGTCAGCACCTCGTTTAGAGTCGTAATCAGGTAAGTGATATCTCGATGAGTAGCTGCGGGGTGCGCGCGGTCCAGAGACCAGTCGGAATCAGTTGTGCCAACAATCCAATGATTGTCTGATGGAATTACGAAAAGGACACTGTCGGTCGTACGAAGTATCAGACCCGTTTCGAGATTGATTCGATCTCTGGGAACTACCAGATGAATTCCCTTCGAAGCTCGAACTCTCGAATTCGATTCGCCTGCGTACGCCTCAATATCGTCACTCCATACGCCGGTGGCGTTTACTACCGTGCCGCATGAAACTCGGATTTCGCGCCCCGACTCAAGACACCTGACGGTAGCGCCCGAAACTCGATCCTTAGAACGGGACAGGTCAACCACTCTTGTTGAGGTCGCTATCGATGCACCTAACTTTGCTGCCGTACGGGCAGCGGAAATCACAAATCGGGCGTCATCAACCAAGGCATCCGAATATACGATCGCTCCTTTGTGGCTGCGATCTTTCAATGCTGGGGCATCTCTCGCGACTTGTTGTCGACCCAGATGGTGGTGACGAGGAAGCAACCTAGGGCCACGAGATGCCATCAGGTCGTACAGGCTGATACCGAGTCCTGCGTACAGTCGTTCCCTCAAACGTTGAACGGGGTAAAGAAAATCGACTCTTTTTACTAAGTGAGGAGCGAGACGAGATAAAAGAAGGTTTCGTTCTGTGAGTGCCTCTTTGACAAGGGCGAACTGAAATTGTTCCAAGTAACGCAAACCGCCATGGATCAACTTGCTTGAACGGCTAGATGTGCCAGAAGCGAGATCGTGTTGCTCGACAACAGCCACGCTCATCCCTCGAGAGGCAGCGTCAAGTGCACATCCGATGCCCGTGACGCCTGCACCAACAACTAAAATATCTAACCGCTCTTCAGATAGACGACGAATTGCTTCCCGCCTGTGTTGGCTGCCCAAGATACTTTCGGGGCAATCATCTCGAATTGGAGGATTCGTTCGTTCGTCCACGCCAGAAGGTTAGGGCTTAGATGGGTCAAACAATCTCATCAGTTGGGAATCTAAAGTCATCGGAAGTGGATAAGAACGAACGCATTTGGAAATTGCTCATGTATTTGCGAGCCAGCCCCGCCCCTGTCAGCTGGGCAGAAATAGTTCGCGATACCGACCTGTATGCCGACGACGGACCAAGCTCAAAGAAAACCTTCGAACGAGATAAGAAAGATCTACGAAACACCGGCATCCCGATTTATACAGAAAATATCGGAGGCAGTGACGAAGCGGCAGGAGGGACGCGGTACGCCATCCGGGATTCAGATGTGTTTTTGAATTTGGAGCTCTCCGATAGTGAAAGCCTTGCTATTGAAATGGCTGCGTCCATGGTGCAATTTGATGCTGCCTGGGAAATAGATGCGCTCGCGAAACTCGGAGCAGGAACGTTGCCAGGTCCACCCCCGTTAAGAGCTCAACTGAGTGCGCCTGACGAACTTATCGCCCTCCATGACGCTATTGACGAGAGACGCGTCATCAGCTTTGTTTACGGAAGACAAACCCGTGAGGTTGAACCCGTATTGGTGTTCTGGCGGCACGGAAGTTGGTATGTCCACGCATATGAAGGGCAGGTTCCCAAAAACTTTAAAGTGGAACGCTTTCAAAGCTCAGTTTCCTTTGGCGACGAAAATTCTGCTGCGACACGATCTGTACCCAATCCGAGCCAAGCCATGTCGGAAGATCCTTTGCTCCACGGACCCGAAGATGGGCTTATTGCTCAGGTACTCGTGAATCCTCCACTGTCTCGTTTGGTGGAACGCGACAGAGGCGGAGTTATTGATCGACGCGACGATGGCTCCGTCATCGTAGAAGTCGAGGTCCGAAGCCCCGGAGCGTTCCGATCTTGGTTGTTTGGCATGGGAGACCACGCGCTAGTTCTTGACCCACCGGAGTTAGTGGCAGACGTGACTTCCTGGCTACGAGCGTTAGCGAGCTCCCCGTGAGAAAACGACGCACCAATGACGAAAGGCTTGGACTTCAGTTGGCGATGATGCTGTGGGCGCATGAGCATCAGCCGGTTAGTGTCTCTGAAGTAGCTGAACACTTTGGAATTGATGCCGACGACGCCTACAGCGAGCTATACCCACTCCAAGGTATCGAAGTCGCCATCAACGAAGAATTTCACAACCTAGGAGTCGTGGTTGACGAAGATGGAGAAATTTTCTTCGACATCAACCCGTTAATAGGGCGACCTCGCAAACTTGAACGCAGCGAAGCAATTGGTCTTCTTGCAGTCGCGAACGCCGCGCTCAGTTTGCCCGGTATGGATGTCGATGCGCTTAGGACAGGAGTGTCAAAATTGGAAGCCGCTCTCGGAACTGATTCGGCGCTCGCAGTAGATATTTCTGAACCAGAGTTCCTTGGGATTATCCAGCAAGCCACAAAAGATCGAGCATGTATTCGATTTGACTACTACGCACGCTGGTCAGATGAGATGTCGACGAGGACCGTTGAACCATACGAAACGGTTAACTTGTCCGGGGATTGGTATCTGCGGGCTCATTGTCAACTTCGAGATCAGCATCGAACCTTTCGTGTCGATCGCATTGAAGAGGTTGAACTAACAGGTTCCCTTCACCAAAGAACGGACCCGGGTGATGAGGCTTTCACTGGGGGAGAAGAAGCACCTACCGTCAGGATCGAAATTCCCCATAATTTGCGGTGGATGATTGAGGCTCTGCCTGCTTCGATCACAGAAGAAAGAGAAAAACTAGTAATTGAAATGTCTGTCTCGAGCTCCGTCTTTTTAGAACGTTTGTTGCTGCGCCTCGGGTCAGATGCCCAAGTAACAGCGAGTGAACCTTTCCAAAGCCTCGCCTCTACAGCGGCTAAACGTCTACTGAGTCGCTACGAGCAACTCTGATAGCAGGCTAGGGTCCCGCCCATGCTTCGACTTCGCTCTCGATGTCGCTCGGTTGTTGGTCGACTGATTCGTGCTGTGTCCCGAAGGATCAACAGCGCGGCTTCAATTGGCCCCAATGATCATGGAGCTAGGCCGTATAAACAATTCGGTAACGGTTCGATAATTAGTTGGCCCACCGGGAACGTGTATGGAGAGCGATGGATCAGTATCGGTGAGAACACCATGATCGCCGCTCACGTCACGCTCTCCGCGGGAATGGTGCCCGACCAGCAGATGATGACGGATCCCGTTGTGATCATCGGCGACCGCTGCCTGATTGGAAGGGGGAGTTCGATAGTTGGGCACTATCGAATAGATATTGGAGATGACGTGTACACGGGGATGAACGTTTATATCACTGACCAAAATCATGGATACGAAGATCTCGAGATGCCTATTGGTATCCAAAATCCTCA
>Ga0208261_1000148_pt1 | contig 28983 bp, 28 predicted proteins | sample Knorr_S7_td_DCM__FD_185595 | JGI IMG/M metagenome (GOLD analysis project Ga0208261, IMG submission 185595) | Marine microbial communities from Southern Atlantic Ocean transect - Knorr_S7_td_DCM_ad_131m_LV_B (SPAdes) (version 3) | ecosystem: Environmental > Aquatic > Marine > Oceanic | place...
CCCCCTGCGCGTCATGCAGGTGCTCTAGCCAACTGAGCTAACGGCCCCAACAGCGAGCATCGTAGCAGTGACTTCTACTGAGGACACAGGAAGCTAAATTTTTACCTAAACTTCCAAGTTCGCTTATCCAGCACAGTTGGCAAAATCATTAAAATCCCTCCAATAAGTACGATGGGAAGACCAATGCCAACTGATTTTTCAACTTCTGAAACTAGTTGATAGCTATTCACTTCAGACATTTCAATAGCAGCAACAACCAACAAAACTGCCCCAAAAACAATAAACAAAATATTTACCAACAAACTTCGACTGCCATTCCAAACAGGACCCGTTGCACCCGCAGCCAAAATCCCAACGATCAAAACAATCCAAGCTGAGCCCCCTTGATCCCAGCCAATCAGGTTGCTTTGATATTGATTTTCACTTATTTCCACCCAAGGCAGAAACGTTCCTATAATCGACACCACAACGCCAGTTGAGAGAACTAAAGCGGCCAGCCAGTTACCGGCAGGTCTTTCACGTCCAACCGGAACGTCGACATCATCCATCTCTAGTGGATTTGGATCTTCACCAGGTCTAACCGCTTTAATGCCCAATGGTGGTGTATGCGGCAAAGCAGAACCGATATCTTCCCCTACGTCTTCAAGACTTTCTTCCTCTTCAGACATACCAAACCTCTAAACAGCTAAAACCCTACTAACCAGAAATTATAGCAAGCGAGCACCAGGCGGGATTTGAACCCGCGACTTTACGGCTTTGCAGACCGTTCCCTTAGGCCGCTCGGGCACTGGTGCCTAACCTTAAATATAAGGTAGTGAAGTAATGGTACAGCAATGTTGGTAATCAAAACCGAATATCTTTCGGCTTTATTAGAGAGATTTAAAAAAATAGAAAAATCTTGACAACTATTTTTTCGATCGTCTTGAGTCAATAACCCCCGTATCAAAGCCGGCTAAGTGTAAACCCCCATGAAATCTAGCATGTTCGATTTTTATACATCTATCCATTACCAATTCGAGCTCTCCCGCTAAAGCTATTTCAGCTGCCTCGACGCTCCATAGCCCCAACTGAATCCAAAGAGAAGATGCCCCAATCTCTACAGCCTCTGAAGCAACTTCAGGCAGGTCTTCAGATTTTCGAAAAACATCTACCATGTCTGGAACTACTGGAAGATCTGAAAGACTCTTATAACAAGGTTTGCCGAGTATTTCATCCTCGACCGGGTTAACGAAAAAGATCTCAAAATTAGCACTGGAACTAAGAAGATAGGTGGCTACAAAATTGCTTGGTCTAGATTTTTTTGCAGATACACCAACCATCGCTATGGTTTCAGTTCTATTTAGAAGCGCAAGCCTTTCTTTAGCACTTGGTTCATCCCAACCCTCAACTTTTTTCTTTTCAACTGACATCAGGATGACGCTTTTTCTAGAGCCTGGTCAAGATCCCATAAAATATCATCAGAATCTTCTAGCCCCACTGAAAGTCGCACCATGTCAGCACTAACACCACCGGAAGCGAGATCCTCATCTGAAAGTTGTTGGTGTGTTGTAGATGCAGGGTGAATCACAAGACTTCGCACGTCTCCCACGTTCGCTAGGTGGCTTATCAGTTGCAAGGAATCAATAAATTTTGCTCCGGATTCTCGACCACCTTTAACTCCGAATGTAAAGATCGCACCAGGACCTTTAGGCATGTATTTATTGGCAAGTTCATGATGTGGGGAAGATTCAAGTCCCGCATAATTAACCCAACTAACTTCTGAATGGTTTTCAAGAAATGAAGCAACAGTTTTAGCATTTGCTACATGTCCGTCCATGCGGAACGGGAGAGTTTCGAGACCTTGTATTAGTAAAAAAGCATTCATCGGAGCTAAGGAGGCACCTAAATCGCGCAACTGCTCTGATCGTAACTTTGTGCAAAATGCATACTCTCCAAAATTCTCCCAGTATTTAAGTCCGTTATAGGTTGCGACAGGTTCTGTCATTTCTGGAAATCTGCCATTTCCCCAATTGAAACGACCAGATTCGGTCACTACGCCTCCTATCGAGTTACCGTGACCTCCAATAAATTTGGTTGCGGAGTGTAAAACTATGTCAGCTCCAAAGTCAATAGGTCTACAAAGGTAAGGAGTAGCAAAAGTAGCGTCTATAACAAGTGGTATGTCATGTGAATGGGCCACCGATGCTAAAACAGAAATATCTGCTATTGAACCAGATGGGTTTCCGACAATTTCGGTATATAGAAACTTAGTAGTCTTATCTATAACCGCATCAAAGGAGTCTGGATCATCTCCTTCGACAAAACGTGCCTCAATGCCAAATTTTCCTAACGAGACGTCAAACATAGTATGAGTGCCTCCATAGATAGCTGAAGAGGTCACAAAACTGTCTCCTGAGCTAGCAAGTGCTGCAGCTGTTAGAAATTCTGCCGACATACCAGAAGATGTTGCTACTGACCCGATACCACCCTCAAGGCTCGCCATTCTTTCTTCAAAAGCATTAACTGTAGGGTTTGAGATTCGAGTGTAAATCGATCCGAATTTTTGAAGTGCAAAAATGTCAGCCGCATCTCTAGTGTCTTCGAATACAAAACTAGTTGTTTGGTAGACAGGAACGTTACGTGCCCCCGTTGCGGTATCTGGACCACCACCTGCATGTATAGCCCTTGTTTTAAATCCCCATTCGCGATCGTTCATACTTCAAGTTTAAGTGATGTTTTTCGCGTTGAAATCTTTTCACCGCTTTAGAGATAAATGTCAGGAAATTCGACCTATTCCAGGTGCATCTGGTCTAGGTGGCGTCGCCGCCATTGTTAAAAATTTCCTATAGGAAATCCGCCAACCTTCTTCTGTTTTTAACCATCTGTCGTGATACTGACCTCGAACTTCATAATCATCTTCGGGCCCAGAAGGTTTTCTGTGCCATGCCTGCACATATGAAATTGAATTGGCCGTGTTAGGACTCTCAAAACTGATCTCGATATTTGAAAGCGTGTGACAGGTAGCGGTGAACCTGGTCAAAGCTTCTTGAAGCATTTCCAAAATTGCACCCCTTCCTACGAGTTCAGTTCCTCCGTAGTAGTCAGCGGCCGCATCGATAGTAAAACACTCAACTTGCTTTTCCGGAAGATTCAAATCAACAAACCTACAATAAGAATGCATTACATCCGTAATTTCTTGACGGTCGAAAAGTTCTTGAATTTCGCTCATTTTAAAGTCCTAAAGTCCTCAAAATCAATAATTTTAATGCACCTTAACTGACTTAATAGGACCTCTGAAAGTTCAACGCAAAGCAATCATCATTTCATTGTCTAACATGGAGTCAGAAGGGGAAATTCAATGACTGATACAGACACAAATAAGCCCCACGCTGGTATCACTAGAGAAAAAGCCGTGGAACCTGAACTAGGTCAAGGGCCTATTGACGGGTTTCGCTACAATTCAGCTGATTTTGCTGCGCTTGAATGGGAACAAATGTGGACCAAGGTTTGGCTTGTTGCAGGTCGAGTTGATCAGCTAACTAATCCTGGAGACTATATAACCGTACCTATAGGTCCTGAATCTATTCTTTGCTCAGTAGGTTCCGATAATAAAATCCACGCTTTTTACAACGTCTGTCAACACAGGGGCAACCGATTAGTTTCAACTGAAAATGGCTCTTTAAATGGTGGAGATTTTACTTGCGCGTATCATGGCTGGCGTTTCAATACAGATGGAACTTTGGTTTGGGTCCACTGCGAAGAAGACTTCCCTCAGGGAAGCCCATGTGGAAAAAGAAATCTAGTGGAAATTCCTTGCGACACTTGGGGTGGCTTTATTTGGATAAATATGGACCCAGATTGTAAAGACTTACTCGACTATTTAAGTCCGATTTCTGAACATCTTAATTGTTATCGAATGGAGCAAATGAAACGTACGCACTGGGTAACTCTGGAAGGTGACTTTAACTGGAAAGTAGTTCAAGATAATTTCAACGAAAGTTACCACCTTCCTTTCGTTCACCCGCAGACCGTCACAGTCATGAACGAACATTATTCGGGATGTCAGTTCGATATGTACCCTTCGGGACACTGCAGAATGCTGATGCCCGGCGGAGGTCCAGGACCTCAGTACAAAGGTTCATATGAAAAAACTTTTCAAGGACTAAAAGAAGATTTTACCTTCTGGGATTTCGACCCTTCACCATTTAAAGGTGATTTAAGTGCCCTTCGAGTAGCCCTACAAAAGCACAAACGTGAAATCGGTAGTGAAAAAGGTTATGACTTCTCGTTATATTCTGACGAACAACTTACCGACCATTACCATTACACAGTGTTTCCAAATGTTTCTTTCAGCATGAAGCCTGATGGATGCATTTTCTTGATGGCTTACCCCCACCCTGAAAACCCAAAAAAATGCTTTTTTAATATGTGGTACTTGACCAAATTCCCGGAAGGTGCGACCGAATATTACTCAAACTCGATGCGAGACTGGGTTTCAATTAATCAGCAAGTCGAACATGAGACAGGAAAAGTTGGAGAGATCTCCTGCGGCCATGGAATTGACCAAGATGTTGCAATATGGTCTTCCCAGCAACAAGGTTTGAATTCAAGAGGTTACAGAGGTGAATACATACCTCATCAAGAAAGACGGATACGTTTCTTTCATGAAAATATTGACCGTTATATATCATCAAATTTTGATCAGTAAAAACTCAGTTAGGCACTAAACGTGAATCAAGCAGACGAACATAATCTTGGTGATTTCTCTGATTTGGATAATGGAGAGTTGACCGTTTGTGAAGTAGGTGCTTTGGAGATTCTTCTTTGTCGCGTGGAGGGAAAACTCTACGCCATTGAAGACAACTGCAGCCATGCTGACACTCCCCTAAGCGAAGGAAGACTTTCAGGTTTCCAAATCAACTGTCCTTTACATGGAGCCAGTTTTGATGTTCGAAACGGCGCTCACAGCGGACCTCCGGCCTACACAGGTGTTCGTTGTTTCGAAATAAATGAGAATGATTTAGGGGTAACCGTAAAAATTGAAAATGAAAAATCTCAATCGGAAGAGGGTCCACAAACTGGTTTTTTCCAAACTCGCTAGTTCACCTTGTTAACGGGGCTTAGCTCCTCCACCCACACGAAGTATTTCCCCTGTCACCCAACTTGAAGCATCAGAAGCAAGGTAGACGCAAGCGGCTCCTATATCCTGCGGTGTTCCAAGCCTCTCCATCGGGATTTTCCATTCTTCTAAAACTTTGTCCAACTCATCCTCTTTACGACCTATTGCTTTAAGCATTATTTCCGTTGGTATAGCACCCGGTGCAACTGTATTAACTCTTATTTTTGGAGCTAACTCTGCCGAAAAAGTCCAAGTCAATGAGTGAACCGCAGCCTTTGCTGCCCCATAGTGGGCGCTCCCCGGCACAGGACCGAAACCTGCTCCAGATGAAATATTTATTATCGACCCTGTTTTAATGTGACGAGCTGCAATTACCGAGCCAGAATACACAGCGGTCAGATTCAAAGCTATTGTCTTATCCCACTCTTCGCGAGGTAGTTCGACTACAGGCATCCGTAGAGGTGAACCTCCAGCATTGTTTACCCAATCAGTCAGAGAACCGAAATGCTTAACCGCTGCTTCAGCAAGGTTTTCGAGTGCTGAATCATCCGTAACGTCAGTAGTGACAGCAAGAGCTTGCCCTCCATTGTCATTAATTTCATTTGCAACTCTTTCTATTTCCTCTGTTCTTCTAGCTGCAACGACCACAGAAGCACCTGCTTCAGACATAGCAACAGCTATCCCTTCACCGATACCTCTCCCTGCTCCTGTAATCACCGCCACATGACCCGTTAAATCAAATAGTTCATCGACTTTTCTTTTTTCTGACACTTTCGCTCCTAACTATTTGCAATCACCCTATTGTGCTCAAAATAAAACAATTACTCGACATCTGATTTCCATACAAAAAGTGATCCAATGGCATACATAAGCGCAACTATCCACCACAGTGCTTTTATATTTTCGAAAATCTCCGATTCATTTGAGCCGCTGCTAAGCCCTACCGCAAGTGCAACACCCATTGTCGTGCCTAGACGTCGCGAGACTTGGTGCATGGCATTAGCAATTCCTAGTTTTTGAGTGTCGACCACTGTCAAAGCAACACCGGTAGTAGTGATTCCCACCATTGCTGACCCAAGTGATACAACCAGCAAACCGGGTAAAAAAGCACTTAAGTAGTTTGGTTCAGGATCAACAAAGATTAGCCACCAAGCAAAACCTAAAGAAGGAACAAAACCCCCATATAAAATCAGTTTTCTGTACCCAAATCGATCAGCCAAAATACCAAAAGGTGTCTGAACTAGAACAGCTAGAACCATTGCAGGGGCTACTGTAAATCCAGTTTTTATTGGTGACCATCCCCAAATTTCGGACAAAAGTATAGGTGACGAAAAAAAGAAGGCAAAAAAAGCTACCTGGTGAATGCCGGCTGCAATAGTTGCTTGACGATATTTGTGATTATTAAAAAGTTCTAAATCTAAAAGTGGATTTCTGGAACGTTTGCAACTGATAAAAAAGATGCAAGTTACTAACAATCCCAGAAAAAAGAGGAAAATAATCTTTTTGGAGAACCAACCCCAGTCATTTCCTTGCAGCAAAATTAGGGTGACTGAGCCTATTGAAATAATTCCACTGAGGACACTCATTAAGTCGAGATTTTCGGGTGCTTCTGGCAAGTAGCTTTCATTGAGGACTCTTATCCCAGCCACTAGAGCAAGGACACCTAAAATTGCCAATAAAGCAAAAGTAGCTCGCCATCCAAAAATCTCAATTAGAGTTCCTGACGATATTGGTCCCAGAACTCCTGCAGTAGCACCAATCGAACCCCACAGGCCTACAGCTGCACCTTGATGCCTTTGAGGTATATCACCAAGGACCATAGCCAAGGCTGTTGGAACGAGAATAGCGACACCGGCCCCTTGAAAAGTTCTAGCTATCAGAAACACTTCAGGATTAGGAGTGAATGCAGCTAAAGAGACAGCCATTGTGGTTATTGATAAACCAATTAGAAATAATTTTCTACGACCATAGCGATCTGCGAGGCGCCCAAAAAGCAACAATAAAGATGTCATCGCCACCAGATATGAAGTTGCTCCCCAATTAATTATCTGTTTCTTGGATGCATCGAAATCGGCTCGAATTTCTGGTAGTGATACCGCTGTGAGACCCAAATCAAGAGTCATTAAAAATATGCTTGAAGAAGCTACTAAGAGAGATATCCAGGGCCTGATCTCTGGTTTTCCTTTTCTGGGAGGAATTTCTTGAAAATTCTTTTCTGTCACTTCAGGCTCGAAAGACTCCATTTGTATTCATAACATCAAATACCCGAAACTACTTACTAATAAGACTTTTAGATTCAAATTGCCAGAGAAAATCACTTACGGTAAGATTAGGGTCTCTTTATTACCCTTAAGGTGTAGATATGAAACGGAAACTTCTAGCCCCTTCACTGGAAACACACGTAGACATCCAAAGCGAACAGTTTCATAAAAACCGTTCTGACATGCTCGAACAACTTGAAGAGCTTGAAGAGCTTTTAGATGAAGCCGAAGCTGGAGGCGGGCCTGAAACAACAGAAAGGCACCGATCAAAAGGAAAGCTACCGATTCGTGAACGTATAGCGAACGTCCTAGATCCTGACAGTCCTTTTCTGGAAATAAGTCCGCTAGCAGCAGCCGATTCAGATTACACCGTAGGAGGTGGATTCGTAGTTGGAATTGGCGTAATAGCAGACACTGAATGTGTGATTCTTGGAAACGATCCAACAGTTCAAGCGGGTGCCATGACTCCTTATGTCGTTAAAAAGTGGATGCGCGCTTTAGAAATCGCTCGAGACAACCATATGCCATATGTGAGTTTCGTTGAATCAGCTGGAGCTGACCTGAACATCCCGACTGGCGGCGGAGGGAAATCAAATAGCCGCAAAGCTCAAGTCAGTCACTTCGCCGAATCAGGACGTTTTTTCTACGAAATGATTGAACTATCAAAAATGGGAATACCTACGATCTGTGTAGTTTTTGGAACTGCAACTGCAGGTGGCGCATATCAACCTGGAGTTTCTGATTACAACATTTTCATTCGAGAACAGTCCAAGGTCGCGTTGGGAGGTCCACCACTTGTAAAGATGGCAACTGGTGAAGAATCCAGTGACGAAGAAATCGGAGGCGCCCAACTTCATGCTGAAAAGTCAGGTCTCGCTGACTATCTTGCTGAAGACGAAATGGACGCTCTGAGACTCTGCAGGGAAGTCATCTCACATCTGGATTGGAAAAAACCAGACCCAGAGCCAAGTTACTTGTCCGAAGAACCCGTGCACCACCCTGAAGAACTGTTAGGAATAATCGATAGAGACTTACGACAACCAGTAGACATTCGTGAAGTGATTTCAAGAATTGTGGACGCTTCCCGCTTTGAAGAATTCAAACCTCTTTACGGACCCGCGATGGTCTGTGGCTGGTCAACAATAGACGGCTATCCGATTGGGATACTAGGAAATAATGGTGTCATATTCCCTGAAGAAGCTGAAAAAGCTGCCCATTTCATCCAGTTGTGCAACAGACAAAACACCCCCCTGCTTTTCCTACACAACGTTCCAGGATTCATAGTAGGAAGTGACTTTGAAAAAGCAGGAATAATAAAGAAGGGCTCACAACTCATAAATGCCATTTCCAACTCAACTGTGCCTCACATTGCAGTAATAGTAGGAAAATCGATGGGAGCTGGAAATTATGGCATGTCCGGACGCGCTTACGGGAATAGATTCACATTTCTTTGGCCTACAGCAAAAATCGCTGTTATGGGACCAAAACAAATTGCAGGAGTTATGTCTATAGTTCGTAAGGGACGAGCCGAACGTAAAGGAGAAGAATTTGACGAAGAGGAAGATGCTGCAATAGTACAAAAAGTTGAAGAAATCCAAGAACGCGGATCTTTAGCGCTAGTAGCAACGGGAGCCGTAAGTGACGATGGAATTATCGACCCGAGAGACACTCGTACTGTAATTAGTATCTGCTTATCCACTTTCCGAAACAAACCAATCGAAGGTTCTCAAAAATACGGAGTCTTCAGGCTATGACGATCAAAACACTTTTAGTTGCTAACCGCGGGGAGATAACCAGAAGGATATTTAGAACTGCTAAGTCAATGGGTATTACTTGCATAGCTGTGTACACCGATACTGACAGTAATGAACCTTTTGTTAAAGAAGCAGACAAATCAATTTATCTTCCGACAAATTATCTAGACATCGAAGCCATTATCGATGCTGCTAAAAAAACTAACTCTGATGCAATCCACCCGGGTTATGGTTTCTTATCTGAAAATGCTTCATTTGCTAGAGCAGTAATTGAAGCAAATATAAATTGGGTAGGCCCTTCTCCAGAAGTAATTGAAGCTATGGGAGACAAGATTGAGGCAAAAAAAATCGCCCAAAAAGCAAAAGTTCCAACTCTCCCGTCATCCGATAATTTAAAAGATTTTTCATCTATCGGCTTTCCCCTATTAGTTAAAGCTGCTGCAGGTGGCGGTGGTAAAGGTATGCGGATAGTCGAAGATGAAAATGGTCTAGGAGAAGCAATTTCCACAGCTCAAAGAGAAGCCAAAAACGCTTTTGGAGATGAGAGAGTTTTTCTGGAAAGGTACATACCTAAATCACGACATATAGAAGTTCAAATTTTAGGGGATTTCCATGGAAACCTTTTGCATCTAGGTGAAAGAGAGTGCTCCATTCAACGTCGACATCAGAAAATAATCGAAGAGTCCCCCTCCTCTGTGATTAGCGAAGAGCAGAGAAACCTCATGACTGATGCAGCGCTAAGAATGGGGGAAAATCTCACCTACCAGTCAGCTGGAACGGTCGAGTTTCTTTTCGATGACGAAACGGGAGATTTCTTCTTTCTTGAGGTCAATACACGACTACAGGTAGAACATCCGGTAACAGAAGCAATTACGGGAATAGATCTGGTGCGTGAACAATTGAAGGTATCTTCCGGTGAAAGAATCTCGTTTACTCAAGAAAGCCTGAAAACAAAAGGGCATGCGATTGAAGCACGTTTATATGCTGAAGATCCCGCAAATGACTTTCTGCCTGCCACTGGAGAAATTTTGGCTTTCTTCCCTTCAAAAGAAACTAATATACGTTGGGATTCTGGTGTCGAAAAAGGTTCTTTTGTAGGTGTTGAATTCGATCCGATGTTGGCGAAAGTTATTTCCCATTCACCAGATCGAACAGAAGCTGCATTGACTCTGGCAAACGCACTGGAAAAACTTCATCTAGCTGGAATAACAACAAATCGCGATTTTCTCACTTCAGTTCTTCGACACGAAAGATTCTTAGAAGGTAAAACAACTACCGATTTCATAGAAGACAATTCGCCTGAGCCGAAGCTTCAGTTAACGGAAAACGAAATTGAAAACTCAGCTATTAAAGCTGCTCTTTGGCTTCAAGGTAAAAATCGTAAAAACGCAATCGTTTTATCATCTACCCCTAGCGGTTGGAGAAATGGAAGACTACCTGCTCAAGAAGTTTCTCTTCTGCATGATGGAAAAGAGTTACTCATATCTTATAAATCTCTTCGCGATGGTTCTTTTGTTTTTAATAATGAAAAAATCACGAAACTTTACAACTGGTCCATAGATGATGTTGAGACTGAGATTGAAGGTGAAAGAACGAACTCTTCAATTACAGAAGGCACAGGAACGATTCATGTTCAAACAATTAAAGGAACAGTTTCTTTTGAAATCCTTCCTCGTTTCAAACCTCCTGCACTTCAAATTGCTGAAGGAAGTCTTGTGACGCCGATGCCAGGAATCGTTCTTGAAATTAGAGTTTCTCAAGGAGATGTCGTTTCTGCTGGCGACACCCTAATTATTCTCGAGGCAATGAAAATGGAACACCACATAAAAGCCCCACATGACGGAATGGTTGCTGAAATTCTTGTTGAAGAGAGCCAACAATTGGAAAACGGGGTTCCTCTTTTGGTCATAGACACGCCTGAGCATAATGAAGGGAACAAAGATGACTGACTCAATTCGTATAGCCAATTGCTCAGGTTTTTATGGAGATCGTCTTTCTGCTGCCGCAGAAATGGTTAATGATGGACCTATTGACGTTTTAACAGGTGATTGGTTAGCGGAACTAACAATGCTGATTTTGGCTAGAACTCAAGCTAAAAGACCAAATGGAGGTTACGCACGTTCTTTCGTCACTCAAATGGAACAAGTAATGGCTACATGCATGGAGAAAAACATAAAAGTAGTTAGTAATGCTGGAGGACTAGACCCAGCTAGTTGTGCTGAAGCCGTCGCTGAGGTAGCTGAAAAAATTGGACTTACCCCTTCTATTGCCTACATAGAAGGCGACAACATTTTGCAACGTCTCCCCGAACTAGCGGATTCGGGGATTGATTTCAAACACATGGATACGGGAGAAGAAATAACCGACTTGGAAAGCTACATAAGTGCAAACGCATATTTAGGCTGCTGGGGAATTGTAGAGGCACTCAATAAAGGTGCTGACATTGTCATAACTGGACGTGTAACTGATGCAGCAGTTGTTTGTGGACCTGCGGCTTGGCATCACAAATGGACAAAAGATAATTGGGATGCCCTTGCAGGTGCCGTGGTTGCCGGTCACGTAATTGAATGCGGGACTCAGGCAACTGGTGGAAATTATTCTTTCTTTACTGAAGTTGATGGGATGAGTCGAACTGGTTTCCCCTGGGCAGATATCGCTGCAGATGGTTCTTCTATAATTGGAAAGCATGACGGAACAGGTGGTGAAGTCTCTATAGGAACTGTCACTTCTCAGCTTCTTTATGAAATAGGTTCACCCTCCTATCTAGGTCCCGACGTGACAGCAAGATTCGACACCGTGGAACTAGAACAACTATCTCCTGATCGAGTTCAAATCGAAAAAGCTAAAGGTGAACCACCTCCAGAAACTTTGAAAGTATCGATGAACAAGCTCGGAGGATTTAGAACCGATATGTCTATTGCTTTAACCGGCTTAGACATTGAAGAAAAAGCAAAACTAGTAGAAGAGGCATTCTGGAAGGCCTGCCCACACGAACCTGTCGATTTTGAATCAGTCAAAACTAAGGTCGTAAGGACTGATAAGTACGATCCTGCAACTAACGAAGAAGCTGTTGCTTTGTGGAAGATAACCCTGAAAGATTCTGATGAACGAAAAGTTGGTAGAGCTATATTCAATTCTGTAAATGAGCTTGGTTTAGCAACAATACCCGGAATGTTCGGCGTAGGTGGTGGTGGAAATGCTAGACCTTTTGGAGTTCATTGGCCGGCTCTAATCCCAAGCGACCTAGTTCCACAACATGTAATTTTTCGTGAGGGCAAAAGAACCATGGTTGAATCGCATATTTCAACAGATTCTTTTACAGTTGATTCAGTTGACGAAAAAATCGAAAAAATTGATTTTGGATCAACCACAAAAGCCCCACTTGGCCTAATAACAGGAGCAAGATCCGGCGATAAAACTGGTAATGCTAATCTAGGTGTTTTCACTCGCACCGAAGAAGCTTGGATTTGGTTAGACAATTTTTTAACTACAGACAAATTTCAAGAACTCCTACCCGAGACTGCTGATTTGAAAGTAGATAGGCACCGACTCCCAAAAATTTATTCACTCAACTTTGTAGTACACGGACTTTTAGAAGAAGGTGTTGCTGCTTCCACCCGACAAGACAGTCAAGCAAAAAGTTTCGGCGAATGGCTTCGTGCCAGAGTAGTGGATCTCCCTGAAAGATTTATTGGGTAGACATGGACTTTGACTTTCCTGCAGACAATGACCCTAGGCGATTAGAAATAAGAGACTGGATTTCAAAAAATCCTGACCCGACCGCAAATGAACTAGTCAATGCAGGGTATGTCGTACCTCACTGGCCCGAACCTTGGGGGATTTCAGCTGAACCTATGCATCAGTTAATAATAGACGAAGAGCTAAGAAAAGCTCGAATAAGTCGCCCTGCCAACCCGATAGGAATAGGGTGGGCCGGTCCAACAATTCTGGCTGCCGGAACTGATGAACAAAAAGAACGTTTTCTCCCAAATATTTTAAATGGTAAAGATTTCTGGTGTCAGTTGTTTAGTGAACCAGACGCTGGTTCTGATCTAGCTAATCTTTCCACTAGAGCTATTCGTGACGGAGATGAATATGTAGTGAATGGTTCCAAAATCTGGTCTAGCGGCGCCCATCTATCTTCATTCGGAATCTTAATAGCGCGCACTAATCCTGATGCACCCAAACATCAAGGTATCTCTTACTTCATATGCCCTATGGACCTTCCTGGTATTTCAATGGAGCCAATAGTCGATATGACAACCGCCCACTCATTTAACCAAGTCTTTTTTGACGATGTGAGACTTCCAGCCGAACTTTTAGTAGGTGAAGAAGGTGAAGGATGGAGGTTAGCGAGGATGACTCTTGCTAACGAACGCGTTTCTCTATCTGCGGGAGGGTCGCTTTGGGGTGATGGGCCTTCAGCAGATACTCTTCTGAATCTGATAAAAGATTACGGTGGAGAAAATGACCCAATAATCCGCCAAAAACTAATGCACCTCTACTGTGAATCCGAGGTTCTTAAACTAAACAGGTTAAGAACCTTAAGTGCGCGACTAGCTGGGAGAGTTCCCGGCCCTGAAGCCTCTATCCAAAAATTGATGGCTGACCATCACGGACAAAATGTGATGGGAACAGCTAAAAACCTATGTCATGCATCTGGCATGATAAAAGGATCCGGTCCAACTGGAAAAATTGACCCATCATTAAGTCACGGCCCTACACAAATCAACGTCGACAAGAGAAACTTCCCCTCTACCGACCCCATATGGCATTTCGGATTCCTTTTCTCTCCTGCCCTCACTCTCGGCGGCGGCACATTTGCGGTCCAACGAAACATTGTGGCTGAAAGAGTACTCGGTCTTCCACGTGACATAGATGTTGAAGAAGGAAAAACATGGACGGAAGCCAGAAAACAATGAAAGACACTCTTCTTGAACAACGCCCTGTAAGCATCGACTTCTATTTGAAAGACATTCGTCCCCCGAAAATGGTCCTTTCAAAACAAAAAGAAATAGAATTAACTGAAAGGCAACGTAACCTTCTATCCGGTTTAGGAAAACTTTTTAATAAAGGCTTCGCGAGCCTTACTATGGCAGAAATAGCCAAAAACCTCAACTGCTCATTGAGAACTCTGTACAGTCTGGCTCCAAGCAAAGAACAACTGGTTCTAATAGTGATCGAAAGAAATCTGTGGGCAAGAGGAAGAACAGCCATGTCAGCCATATCGCCCAACATGCAACCTCTAAAAGCTATTCGCACCTATCTGCAAGCTGCAAATGTAGCAGCTGCGAAGACAACAGAAGCCTTCGCACAGGATCTTCAAACGGTTCCAGCTGCTCAAAAATTAATCGAAGACCATAATTCCTATCTAATCTCAATAACTCATCGCTTGTTAGATATTGCTGTAGAAAAAGGTGAGATAGGAAACGTTGATACGGCAGCTATAGCAAGGCTGATGGCAGGAATCGGACGTGATTTTTCAAGACCGGAAGTAATTGGGTCTTTGAGATCCTCACCGAAAGAGGCTGCCGATGAAGCACTTGATGTAATACTTGCAGGACTAACTTCACAAACCGGATAATAGAAAAATCGAGCAACCATGAACGTAGACGAAACAATTAAAGATCTCACTGAAGAGCAACAATCTTTAGACCCAATAGTTTCTAAACTCGACAACCATATGTGGAAAACGCCAACCGCTAGTGATAGATGGAATGTCGCTGATCAAATCGGACACCTTACCTATTTTGACAATGCGGCTTCTTTAGCTATAACTGACCCGGACAAGTTCAAAGCTTCCTTTGATGACCTAATAGCATCCGCTGCAAATGGAAATGAGTCATCTGACGATTTCACGCTTGGAGCCTACCGTTCAATGACTCCAGAAGACCTTTTAGAAGCATGGAGAGACGGACGTAAAAATTTAAGCAATGCAGCCTCGACTCTTGAGAATGACAGTCGCGTTATCTGGTATGGCCCTTCAATGGGGGCTAATTCTTTTCTTACCGCAAGGCTTATGGAAACTTGGGCCCATGGGCAAGACATTATCGACGCTGTTGGAGGAGAACGACCAGACACATCAAGACTTCGCCATATCGCACACCTAGGCGCCATAACTCGTGGATGGTCCTATGTGAATCGGCGTCTAGAAATCCCCGAAGATGAAGTTTACATTTCGTTAACGGGACCTGATGGCCAGATTTGGACATGGGGATCTTCTGAAGCATCAAATTCAGTAGAAGGACTTGCCAAAGATTTCTGTCTTGTCGTTACTCAACGTAGACACTTAGAAGATACAGAACTTGAAGTAACCGGAGATGTTGCGAAAGACTGGATGGGATTGGCGCAAGCTTTTGCTGGGCCTCCTACAAATGGCCCTCTGAAAAGGAGTGAGAAATGAATCTGGTTAGAACAGAATTTGACGATGGTGTTTTAACTGTAACTCTATGCGATGAAGAAAACAGAAATGCCCTCAGTGCAGAGCTAACTTCGGAGTTAGCGCAAACTCTAGATGAAGCAGAAGACAACCCTGAAGTACGAGTAATCGTCTTAACTAATAGCGGTCGAGTTTTTTGTGCAGGGGCAGACCTGTCGGAAAGATCCTCACGCAAAAAAAACAAATCTTCGACCAAACCAGTTGATCCAGTAGAAATTTTCAGCAGATTTAAAAAATCATCTAAACCTTACATAGGTAAAATCGCCGGGCACTGCGTGGCAGGAGGAATGGGAATAGCTGCAGCAATGGACATCTCGATAGCGATAGAAGAAGCAAAATTTGGCTTTACTGAAGTTCGCGTGGGTGTAGCGCCTGCGATGATTTCTGTTCTGTGTCTTCCGAAAATGCGGCCTGCAGAAGCAAGTGAGGCTTTTCTTCGCGGTAACCGCTTTTTAGCTCCAGAAGCAGTCAGAATGGGTCTAATTAATGCTGCAGTTCCTGCTGATGAAATCGACTCCGTGATTCAAGAAATAGTTTCAGACATTAAAGCTGGCGGCCCCGAAGCAATCTCTGCTGCTAAACAACTGATTTTGCAAGTTCCGCAAATGCAGGTAGACGAGGCTTTTAATTGGACATCTGAATTCTCTGCAAAGCTATTTAAAAGTGAAGAAGCCCAGGAAGGAATGCGGGCATATCTAGATAAAAGGCCTCCATCTTGGATGAACGAGTAATCTAGTCACACTTTTTTAATATGGCATCGTCCCACCGTCAACAGGGAACAAACACCCTGTAATATTTCGAGCTTCATCACGGGCGAGCATTAAAGCCACAGCGGCAACTTCTTCTACCGTATTAGGCCTCTTAATCGCAGCAGGCTGAGTGAACATATCTGCTGCTTCCTCTAATGTAACTCCCATAGTTTCTGCAGTCGCAGGCATCGACTCATAAAACATGTCTGTGAGTACCAGACCTGGCAAAATAGCATTAACTGTAATCCCCAAGGTTCCCACTTCGTGTGCGGCGACTTTTACAAGTCCGTTTATCGCATGTTTGTTTGACGTGTAGTTGGACAGGGTAGCTTTAGCCAATTTTCCTTCCATTGAAGACATAGCAATTATCCGTCCTGACTCCTGCGGAATCATGTGGCCTAAAGCTTTTCTCATACCCCAGAAAGTATGATTTAAATTAATGTCAAGCGCATGATTCCAGACCTCATCGGTCATTTCTGCGACAGGAGCGGCTCCCATGATCCCCCCTGCATTTAAAACGACTATGTCAAGTTTTCCAAAATGTTTAACTGTCTCGTCGATGAGTGATTCAACCTCTGATTGATTAACTGCATCACATGCTATGAAATGAGCGTTTTCTCCCGCGTTCATTTCCGAAAGAGCCTGTTCACCCTTTTCAGCACTTCTGCCACTTACCACTACTTTGGCACCTTCAGATAAATAAATTTCTGCTATTGCCCTACCAATGCTTCTCGTGCTCGCAGTAATTACTGCAACTTTTCCTTCTAACTTTCCCATCTTTGAATCTCCTCGTTTAGTAGGGCACCTGGCCGCCATCGACATTAATAAGTGAGCCAGAAATACCTGCTCCAGCATCTGACGCCAGCAAAACAGCTACAAGAGAAACGTCTTCAACTTCGTTTAATCTTTTTATCGCTGAGGGTGCAGCCATCATGTCCAAGAACTCTTGGAACTCCATACCTAGTGCTTCGGCTGCAACACGCCCATCGCTATTCATAACGTCAGTAAGAATTCCACCCGGACATAGTGCATTCACTGTTATTCCCATTGCTCCAACCTCATGAGCTACCACCTTCGTGAGGCCATTCAGCCCATGCTTGGTAGTCACATAATGAGAATTGGTTGGAATAACAGTTTTTCCGTACATAGACGAAATATTAATTATTCGACCCCATTCTTGTGGGATCATGTATTTTAAAGCTCGCCGCATACACCACATCGGGTGATTCAGATTCCAGTTAAGAACAAAATTCCAAATCTCGTCACTCATGTCCACTAACGGTGCTGCGTCTCCACCTCCACCGGCATTATTCACCATGATGTCAATTTTTCCAAAATGTTCAACTGTTTGATCCACAAGACTTTCACAAACAGCCTGATCGGTTACATCACCAGAAATAAAGTGCAAGTTTTCCCCAGCTCCGACTTCTGAAAGTGCTTGCTCCCCTTTTTCAGGACTTCTTCCATTAATTACGACCTGGGCGCCTTCTTCCAAAAATGCTTCTGCAATAGCTCTTCCAATTCCACGGGTTCCGCCAGTCACGCAGGCAACCCGTCCGTCTAATTCTCCCATGGACACCCCCCTATCTTCTTATGCTTAAAGCGATAATAACGACTCAGTTAACATGCGGTCCAAGCGGGTAGTTACAAAACTAGTTGAATTTAAGACCTTTGAAATCTCCACTTTCACGCCATTTTTCCATTAAGTGAAAAAATTCAATTGAACCCCCGCCGTAAGGGGCACCTTGGCGGGATTTTTCATTGAGATGGCCTTCGTTGTTGTAATAGCCCGGTGTGCACTCTGTGCTTCCCGGTCCTGCTCCGATTGGACCACGAGCTTTTTGAATTATTGTTTGAACCCATTGTTCTTCAGCTTCTTCCTCAACATCCACCGTTGAATGATCGTTAGTAAACATGTGTTTGATTATGTGCACGGCATTTGTCGCGGCTTCTTCCAATAAATGAGGGAAATTGACTGTAAAAGCACCTTGATTAGGACTGAGCATGAAATAGTTCGGATATCCACGCGTTTGTAAACCGTGCAAGGTGGAAACTCCTTTATCGTCCCATTTTTCTGTGAGCGTTCTACCATCTTCTCCGATTACCTGACACCCCGCTCGCCTCTCATATCCGGTGCCGACTTCAAAACCGGTTGCGAAAATTATGCAGTCCACCTCATATTCCTTCTCGGCGACAACCACACCTTTAGCGGTAATTTCATCTACTCCTAAACCGCCCGTATCAATAAGATCAACATTTTCTCTATTGAATGTTGGTAGGTACTCGTCGTCGAAACATGGCCTCTTGCAAAACAGTGCATACCACGGTTTTAAAGCTTCTGCTATTTTAGGATCTTCAATGTTTTCTTCGACTCGTTTTCTGATTGACTCCATTTTTTCAAAATTTGCCATCTCTAAAACTTCCAGCAAATCCATCTCAGGTTGCACAGCTCCTCTTCTGTACATGTCAGCTATGTTGCCTATCAAGTCAGTCCAGCAGTCATCAACAAGGTCAACCTCTTGTGGCACCCCTGAGACAAGGTTGTTGAAATTCTCCATTCTTTCTTTATGCCAACCCGGTTCAAGTGCTTCTACCCACTCGGAATCAGTTGGACGATTCCCTCTAAAATCAACTGAAGATGGTGTTCGTTGAAAAACATAAAGATGTTTTGAAGCTTTTCCTAGATGTGAGACACACTGGATCGCAGTTGCTCCAGTGCCTATTACTGCAACACGTTTATCTGCTAGACCTGTCAGGGGATCTTTAGGAGAACCTCCTGTATAGTCATAATCCCAACGACTAGTGTGAAACATGTGTCCGGTGAAACTATCGATACCTGCGATTCCTGGAAGTTTTAATTTGTGAAGAGGACCTGAAGCCATGATTATAAATCTGGCTTTTATTTCGTCTTGCCTATCTGTGTTTACTATCCAACGATTTGCCTCTATATCCCATCTGAGTGTTTTAACTTCTGTCTGAAAATAAGCATTTTTGTCCAAACCAAATTTGCGAGCAATCGCACAGGCGTGTTCTTGTATTTCTGGTGCACTTGCATATTTTTCCGTAGGTATTTTGTCTACTTCTTCCAGCAGAGGTAAATAAATGTACGATTCAACATCGCATCGAGCTCCTGGATATTGATTCCAATACCAAGTTCCACCAAAATCAGCACCTTTTTCAATTAAAAGAACATCATCAATTCCAGCGTTCTTTAAACGCGCCCCAGCAATTAGGCCCCCAAAACCGCCACCGATAACAACTACATCAACCTCGCTACTACGTGGCTCTCTTTCAACAACCTTTCCCCCACGATTATCTTTTGAAAAGTGTGAAAAAGAACCAGTTGCTTCAAGATACTGTTCATTACCATCCGACCGGATACGCTTATCACGCTCTGAACGGTACTTATCCCTTAAAGCGTCTGGGTCAAAATCAATAGTTGTCTTAATTTCCGTCATCTGTTCCTAGCTATCGGTAAACAACTGAGCCTTAATTTTACTCTATTTGAGCGGACGACGAGATTTGAACTCGCGACCCTCACCTTGGCAAGGTGATGCTCTACCAGCTGAGCTACGTCCGCGTAGTCAATCACCCTACCAATCAAGAAAGCATTATGCTTTCAGTTGCTCACGAAGATCTCGAATCAGTTACTTTCTTTCACATCGTCAGAGTCGTCAATGGTTGCAAACCCAACTTCTACATCATTGGTCTTGGATATATCAGCTTCAATTACCTTATTTTTTTCTACATTTGACTTTTTTGGTTTTGTATGCCACCAATAACCTGCAGTTCCAACTAAAACAACTCCAGCAAGAATTCTTAAAGTCACCACGATCTGATCAATTCTCTCCTCAGTTGTATTACCGCTTTCATCCACCTCGGGAGGAATGGTCTCAATAGTCATATTCTGAGCTAAAGAAAAATCAACTTGCGAAAAACACACGAGAACAGAACAAATAACAGTAGTTGAAAAGATGAGTCTCTTAAGCATCGTTGTTCATGTCCTCAAGCCAATCGTAGTGTCTGTTTCATCCATCACAGTTTCAATTCAATAATGAAATTCGGAACTACCTGATTCTCATTTTGAAAGGAAACTTTCTAAATGGACTCCAATTTCTTTTACTGCTAGAAGGAAACCGTCATGGCCATCTGGGCTATCAATCATGTGATATTCGCATTCACCACCTGCTTCATTGACTGCTTCCATTAGCTCTTTCTGCTGATAGGCAGGATATAAGGCGTCTGAAGAAATGCTCAAAGTCATTACGGGCACGCGTGCTATCCTTTCCAGTGCATTCTTTAAACTCCCTCTATCTCTTGCTATGTCATGTAAATCCATTGCTCTATTGAGAATCAAATAACTATTAGCATCGAATCTTCTTGCTAACTTCTCACCGTGGTAATCCAGATAGGACTCGACTTGAAAGCGATCCCAGAGTCCATATATAGAGCGTGGGTCTACTAAATCTCTGCCAAACCTATCCGAATAAACCTCTTCACTTCTGTAGGTTGTCTGAGCAAGGGAACGCGCAATCGCAAGTCCAGCTGTAGGACCGTCCCCTATCTCAGCCTCATAGTAATTACCATCTCTAAATCTAGGGTCAAGCGAAAGAGCCGTTCTGCCTATTGCACTCCAAGCGATCTGTTGCGCAGTCGCTCTTAACGTAGTGGCCAATGGCGCCAAAGAGGAGACTCGATCAGGAAACATTACTCCCCATTCAAGTACTTGCATACCGCCCATTGAACCGCCGGCCACGCAACGCCATTTTTCAATACCTAAATGATCTGCAACGCGTCTTTGGCACCTAACGATGTCACGAATTGTTATTACAGGAAAATCAGGGCCAAATGGTTTACCGGTTTTCGGATTAATACTTGCAGGGCCTGTTGAGCCCTGACAACCTCCTAAAACATTTATACAGACTATAAAGTGCTTTTCAGTGTCCAATGCACAACCTGGCCCAATGAGACCATTCCACCAACCTGGGGTCGAATGGCTGGACTCAACATCACCATAAGCATGCGAATCGCCTGTTAGCGCGTGACAAACCAATATCGCGTTATCCGCTTTTGGAGAGAGCTCACCCCATGTCTCATAAGCCATTGTTATATAGTCAAGATTTTCTCCACTCTCTAAAACAAATGGCCGTCCATTTACCACTTCATGGAAATTACGGTTTCCTGCACCTTGATCTATTGACCATGCTCCTGAAGCAGGAATATCACCACTGTAGGATCTGGGATGAAAAGGTAAACGGACAGACCTACGTCTGCCGTTGATAAATCTTTTTATCCTCATTTTTCCTCCGCAAACAGACCCCCAATCGGAGCCGGCAGGGAAAAATAACCACCCGCCGGACACTTCATTGTTTCTTCCGAAACCGCATCCTCACCTACTAGGCAAGCGAGCACCTTGGGTGTCCATCCCAGGTTGCCGGACCCAAATTTGAGCCTCTCTTGATGTACTTCCATTCTAAGAGGAGCATGAAAGCATCATGCACAGTCTCAGATATTTTGCTCAATTATTCGAACTAATTCGCCTCCAAATCAGGGTTCCAATCAATTAAATTTTTTAATCGCTCATCATTGGAAAACATCTCGACTATTGGCTGTTTTAGACCAAGACGCCTCATTAGCTTTCTGATTTCAAGCTCCTCGTCCCAACAAATCAAACTTACTACTACACCACTCCCACCTGCCCTTGCTGTTCTACCCGAACGATGTAAATAAGTTTTAGCATCGGAAGCTGGATCATAGTGTATTACCGCCTCGACATCATCGACATGGATTCCTCTTGCTGCCACATCAGTTGCAACTAACGATCTGATTTTCCCTTTAGTAAAATCTTTCAGAGCTTTTTCACGTTGTGATTGTCGCAGATCGCCATGTATAGCTGCTGCATCTACATTTTCTTTTAAAAGTTTGGACGCTAACTTGTCTGCTCCCCACCGCGTTTTTGTAAAAACTATTGTTTTATTAGAAGAATTTATTATTGCGGCAGCTACCTTCACCTGATCCATTTCATGAACTGCAATAAAACGGTGCTGCATCTCTGAAACCGTTACTTCACGGGAATCAACTTCATGCATCGCAGGGTCATCCTGGTAACGACTTATCAAACCACTTACCATGCCATCCAGAGTCGCGGAAAATAACAAAGTTTGGTGATCTGCTTCCACCTGCCGCAAGATCCATTCAACTTGCGGCATAAAACCCATGTCCGCCATTCGGTCAGCTTCATCTATGACAATTTTTTCAACACTTGTTACCGAAATATCTCCCCTTTCCAACAAATCAATCAAACGCCCAGGTGTCGCAACGACGAAATCCACACCTTTCTTTAAAGCTTCAATTTGTTTTTCTATAGGAGAACCTCCATAAATGGCTCGTACCATCAAATCTCTCTTCAAAGCTAAAGGTTCAAGCTCCTTGCATACCTGAATAGCCAATTCACGTGTTGGTACAAGAGCTAAACCTGTCGGTTTTCCGGGTTTTGATACTGGTAGAAGTTGCACCAATGGCAAACCAAATGCAATTGTTTTACCTGATCCTGTTTTTGCCTTCCCACAGACATCTCTCCCTTCCAAGATATCTGGGATAGTTATTTTTTGTATTTCAAAAGGTTCTGTGATCCCTTGATTGTTTAATTCTTCGACTAAGTCTTTTTCTATTCCTAATTCAGAAAATCCGACACCCATCGTTTCCTCACTTTTAAAGTCAAGTCTTTAGAAAAAATTCTGATGTTGCTGAAATTTTTTCATTTTCTAAAGTACTCACTCAGCCTGTTCCAGTTGGACCAACTGAAAAGGCTTAGCAAATCCCTCAACCATTACCTCTCCCAACTCAATTTGAGTCAGATTCATCAGTGGTGAAACTAGTTCTTTTGGTGCTAAAACTTGGCCAGGCCCAGCACTATCACATAGTCGTGAAGCCAAAATCACTTCTCTCCCCACGTGATCGTCTCCTTCGATTAGAAGAACCCAACCCCCGGCGATTCCTGCCCTTACCGACAATTCGAAATCTGAATCATTAATAAACGAATTAATTTCAAGTACTGAATCGACCGTTTCTTCTGGTTCTACCCCAACAAGCATTACGCCATCGCCAAGCCATTTAGCTATTCTCACACCTCTTTTACTTGCGATGTTGCGAACAGCATTACGGAACTGAACCAAAACGTCTACTGCCTGATCATCTCCCGCCTTTTCACTAAAAGCAGTAAATCCTGAAAGATCTATAAAAGCGAAAGTTCTATCTATTCTTCGCAATACGAAATCAGTATCCACACAAAGACCGTAGTTGCTAAAACCTCTCTGAGGAATTCATTGATTCAATAGATCGTTTTCTCCCAAAAACTACAACTAATAGGCCAGAAACAATGGCTATCAAACTCATCCAAATATTTACTCGGACTCCAGCTATCAGGGAGGCATTATCAATTCTCAATGCCTCTACCCAGAGCCTTCCTATTCCATATCCGAATATCCAAAGCCCTATTAAACGACCAGGTTTCAAAAAGCCGGCCCGATCGCATTTAACTAGAACAAACGCTAATAATACGTTCCAAATCGCCTCATATAGAAAGGTGGGATGGAAAGTCGACTCTGCAATAAAATTTCTTGGCCTATGTTGTGGATCTATCTCTAAGGACCATGGCAATTCCGTGGGTTTCCCGAATAGTTCCTGATTAAACCAATTACCCCATCTACCTATTGCTTGTGCAATAGGTATCGAAGGAATCACAGCGTCAAGAACTTCAGAGGTATTGATACCTCGCTTCTTTGCAATACTTACTCCTACTATCACTCCCAGTATTAAACCACCTGGTATCCCCAAACCTCCTTGCCAAATGGCCGGCACATCTTCCCAGCGCCCTCTAAAAGATCGCCAATCAGTAATTACATGATAAAGACGTGCTCCAATGAGACCGAAAGGCACCGCCCAGATCATTATTTCGGATATTTCTTCAGCTCTTCCACCTTTATTTTCCCAGCGTTTCTGACACCACCAAACTGATACTAAAACTCCGAGAGCAATCATCAACCCATAAGCACGCAGCTCAATCGGACCAATACTAAATGAGCTAGAAGATGGACTAGGTATCGATGCCAGATAAAAAATTGAACAACTCCAATTAAATAGAGAAAAGCTCTTCAGGAACTGCAAATAAATCAGACGAACCGGCAGTAACAGCCCCAAGTTGAGCTCTGGTTAAGGGAAGAAGCTGCTCAGCATAAAACTTAGCGACAGTCATTTTGCTATTCCGGAAATCTGGATCTCCAATATCTTCATTGTTTTTCGCACCGATCGCTAAACGTGCTAAAAACCATCCACCAACTAACTGTCCCAACATTCGTAAATAGGGCGTGGCTCCTGAAATGGCTTGTATGGGATCTTCTGTCCCTTTTTCAGTAAGCCAAGCAGTAGCTTCTTCAACAGCCTGCAGACTATCAGCCAGATTCGATCTAATAGTTGCAAATTCCTCGCCGTGCTGATTGAGACTTTCAGTAAAGTCATTTATCTCGTCAAGAAGATCCCTAATGACTTTACCTTCATTCATTCTTAATTTTCTTCCAACTAGATCTATTGCTTGAATACCATTCGTTCCTTCATAGATGGGGGAAATACGTGAATCTCTGAGATGTTGAGCTGCGCCAGTTTCTTCGATATACCCATATCCTCCATGAACTTGTATCCCCAGGGAAGTCATTTCCACACCTAAATCAGTACACCATGCCTTGGAAATTGGTGTTAGCAACTCAGCTCTGTCTGAAGCTAGTTGCCGTTCCTCACTTTCGGGGTGACTCTTCGCTAAATCTAAGGTTGCAGCATTGGCATACAAAATACACCTCATAGCGTCTGTATAAGCCCTCATGGTTAATAGCATTCGTCTCACATCTGGATGTTCAATGATTAAAGATTGCTCACCTGCTTCAGCTCCTATAGCTTTACCCTGGCGTCTATCCAACGCGAAAGAAGAAGCTTGCTGTAAAGCTCTCTCAGCTACTGCTAAACCTTCGACGCCAACGCCCAAACGAGCATTATTCATCATTTTGAACATGTAGCGCATTCCTTGATGTTCTTCTCCTATCAGATAGCCAACAGCTCCATCTCCATTTTCACCGTAAGAAATTACACAAGTTGGACTGGCATGGAGACCCAACTTGTGTTCGAGTGATAAACAACGATAATCATTGCGTTCTCCTAGTGAGCCATCATCTTGAACTAAATACTTAGGGACAATAAAACAAGAGATCCCCTTTGTGCCTGGCGGACTATCTGGAGTTCGCGCTAACACCAGTTGAATAATATTTTCAACTAACTCGTGTTCTCCGAAAGTGATAAAGATTTTGGTTCCAAAAATTCTGTAAGTCCCGTCGTCTTGGGGAACTGCTTTGGTAGTCAAAGCTCCAACGTCGGAACCTGCCTGAGGTTCAGTCAAATTCATAGTCCCAGACCATTCGCCAGCAACTAATTTAGGCAAAAAAACTTCTTTTTGAGATTCATCAGAAAAAGTATGCAAACAATCAATCGCACCCGCTGTGAGCATGGGTCCCATCGACCATGCTCTACTCGCTGTAGCTAGCAATTCTGTCAAAACAGTGTGAATAGCTAGTGGGAAACCGCCCCCTCCATAGTCTGGGTCTTGTGAAATAGCTCCCCATCCAGAATCCACGAAGTGGTCCCAGGCTTCGCCAAACTCTTTCGGCATGGTAACTACACCATCTGATACCGAACATCCTTCTTGGTCACCAATTTTATTAACAGGTGATACTACTTCAGCTGCGAAACGTCCAAGCTCTTCAAGAACTCCATCAATTGTTTCGACATCTACGTGTTCGTAACCCGGCAGATCACACAATCTACTTATATCACTAATCTCATTTAGAACTAGTCTGATGTCATTTAGAGGCGGTTTATATTCAGTCATATTTTCAGGTTAGCGAACTTGACGTAAGACACGCGGCTCGCGCTAACCGTTTGCTGATTTCACTTCTTTATGTGGAGCATGTATAGGAACGACTTGACGGTCCGGACCTGAATCTCCATTCAACCAATGCTGACGACAACGGAGTTCATAAGTAACTTTTTGGTCTTCTGGATCATCAACTACAACAAGGTCGCCATCATAGACTTGCTTTCCTTCAAGCAGCCTCGCATTATGCGTGGCTCTTCGCCCACACCAACAACGTGCTTCAACTTGTACCTCTATACGCTCATCAGAGAGTTCCAGCAGTCTTCTGGTTCCTTCAAAAAGCTCTCCTTGAAAAGAAGTAAGAAGCCCAAAGGCGTATACTTCCGCTCCGATTTCATCAACAATTCGAGCTAACTGTTCTATTTGTTCAACTGAATAGAACTGTGCCTCGTCGCAAATCATATAGTCAAGAGATCCGTTTTTTTCTTTTTCTTTCAAGGCAAAATCGTAAAGATTGAAACCTGGGGAGACTTGGACGGCATCCGCGGAAACCCCCAAGGCGCTAGAAACTTTTCCACCTGCTCTATCTAGCTGACTGCAGAGGATCCCGAATAAACCTCTAGAGGTGAGATTGTGATGGATCTGCAGGGCCAAAGTGCTTTTCCCAGAACCCATTGTGCCAAAAGAAAATCGCAGAGATGCCATCAGTGAAACTCTTTAAAAGAACTTGAAACAACTAGACATATTTCCATTGATACATTTATACCTATTTTTAAAACCTAATCTGACGATAATACTTAAAATAAAGCAAATTCTAAAATCTGAATCTTCTTCATTTTCATTAAATAATCAAGATTTCTAAATCAGAAAATCTACACAAATCCGATACTGTCATTTATATGAAGCAGATATTTCCGGAAGAAATTGAAGTCGATCCAATAAATGTTTACAACAACGACGTAAGAACACCCTCAAATTCAAAACCTTGGATATTACTAAATATGGTGAATTCTGTAGATGGTTTCATTTCCTTTGAAGGTAGAGCAGGAGGATTAAGCGGATCAGCAGACAAAAACATCTATCAAATTATCAGAGGGCTTGCGGACATTATTCTGGTTGGCGCAGGCACCGTTAGAGCTGAAAATTATAAAGCACCAAAAACACCCGAGGGTAAATTAGCCGAATTTAGAGAATCTAGAGGCCAAGAAAAACGTCCTAGAATAGCTGTCCTCTCTGGTGAGCTTAACCTTAACCCTGAGATGGGCTTATTCGCTGAACGTCATCTAGAGGACAAACCTCCTCTTATCTACACTAAAAGTGAGTCGCTTGAAAAAAATAGCTCCCAATTCGCATCTTCATCAGAGATTATAGATTTCCCCGAAGAAGAACTAACTGTTTCAAAAGTCGTACATGACCTTTCCAATCAAGATGCAAAGATTGTTGTTTGCGAAGGTGGACCGAATCTAAACGCACACTTACTAGCTAATGATTTAATAGATGAATTCTGTCTAAGCGTTTCTCCTAGAGCTGTAGGAGGAGAAGACCCTTCGCCATTTCTTAACAAACCAGTTGATTCCCCTGTTGAACTATCGCTAGATCGAATATTGCTGGAAGAAGAATTTCTATTTTGTCGTTACCTGACAGTTAGATAAGAGCTTATAAACCTCGGTTGAGAACAATACGCTGCCCTGGTTGCAGATAAGACCCCCCAGTGACTTTTGCAAGCTCATCAACTGTGTGTCGTATATCTGTACCTTCCGGATTGAATTTGTCAGCGATTTCCCAAAGGGTGTCGCCTGGTTGCACGATATATACCACTGGGTTTCCGGAAGCTTCAACCACTGAACCTCCAGGAATGCCGTGGATTCGACCAATAATTTCATTAGCCATTAAAACACTTAAAAATACGATTAATCCAACCATCGATAGAAAAGCTAAACGACGACGTCGATAAACTTTTTGGGGCAGAGGCCTAGAGGCAAAGTTATGCAATGTTGGGTGAGCAATGTCGTAGGAGTTATAAATGACTGCTGTATTCATGTATATATCCTTTCAAAGGGGTGTGACATAGCTGTTTTATAAGGAAAAACAGTCAAATACTTGACAAAGAACGTCTGTTCGGGGAACATATGTGCGTCGTACAAGTGTTCGATCATGATACAATGATATCGAACATTTGTTCGATTGCAACTAAAAAAGGTTTTTTATTATGAATGAAAATTCTCTAACACAACGTCAAATACAAATACTCGAATTTATAGACAGCGAGTCCAGAGAACGAGGGTTTCCGCCTTCCGTTCGCGAAATCTGCAAAGCAGTGGGATTGACATCTCCTTCAACCGTGCACGCCCATCTAGCCAGTCTTCAAAAGTTAGGCTACTTGCGCCGTTCTGACCCTGGTAAACCCCGAGCCATAGAAGTTTGCTTTGATCCGATAAGTGGTGTCGCTGTTGATCGGGGAGCTGTCCAACATGTTCCACTAGTTGGCGATGTAGCAGCAGGAGTCACAGTTTTCCGGCAGGAGAATATAGAGGAGTCTCTACCTCTTCCAGCTGAATTTACTGGCGAAGGAAATCTCTTCATGCTTAGAGTGAAAGGTGACTCAATGACGGGTGACGGAATACTCGACAATGACTACGTGGTTGTAAAATCGGAAACTTCTTCTACTTCTGCAGATGAACTGCTAGTCGTTGAGCTACCTGAAGCTGACGGAACCGTGGGAGTTAAACGCCTTAAGAGGCAAGGGAGTAAAGTCGTCGTTTGTTC
>Ga0208261_1000150_pt1 | contig 28937 bp, 29 predicted proteins | sample Knorr_S7_td_DCM__FD_185595 | JGI IMG/M metagenome (GOLD analysis project Ga0208261, IMG submission 185595) | Marine microbial communities from Southern Atlantic Ocean transect - Knorr_S7_td_DCM_ad_131m_LV_B (SPAdes) (version 3) | ecosystem: Environmental > Aquatic > Marine > Oceanic | place...
CCTCTGCGATAGTCACGATACCTTCTGTTGCTGCTCTAATTGGATCTCCTATTGAACATGGCATATCTACACCGTTATGCATTCGGTAATATCCAAGGATTGGGTGGAGTCGCATACCAAATGATGAAGTGACTGCCCCACCCCCAGGCCAGACCCATCCCGATTCGCTAATTTGGCCTAGTCGTGCTTCTTGCTCAGCTCGACGTCGGGCTTCTTCTAGCTCTCTCGCAATTCGCTCTTCTTCTGCAACTATGAAGTCCGTTATATCTTCCTGCTCTTGCACAGCTGTTTCAAGGACACTATCCCAATGGGCTCTTCGAACATCTAATTCTTTTTTTAGCTCTTCTTGTATAGCTCTTTTTGCTTCCAGCTCTATTCGGACCTCTTCAAGTTCAGCTGTGATGAGATCAGCTTCTTTCTCTGCTTCAGAAGCTGTTCCTAGAAGAGAATCACGCTCTTCTTGAATCAGTTTCAGTCGATCAAGAACGTCATTTGTGTCGCTAGTTACAAAATCTAATAGGGCTATCTTATGGGCCGCTGTTGTTGCATCGTCAGCTTCAAACCAAGCTTCTGCACGCTGATCACTCAATCCAAGGTAAGACTCTACTGCGTAGGCGACTGCTCTATCTTCGAGAAGCTGGATCTGTTGAGCAATTTCTAAATACCCTTCTTGGGCAGCGATTTTTTCCTCTAGTGCTGAATTAAGTCTTTGTTGAGCTGCTTGCTCTTTTGCCTCTTGAAGGTATACCAGGCTGGTGGCTGCTTCTAATGCTTTAACTATTTCTAAGTCTTCTGCCTCAAGAAGAGCAATTTCTGACTCAGCAGCTAATTCACGCTCTCTAGCTCTTTCGCGTTCGTCTTTCGCTTGTTCAATTGTGTCCAGATCATCTTGGCTTTGTGAAGCAGCATTAGAGATAAACAGCAAAGGAACTAATGCTGGTATTAACAAAAGTGCTAAGGCAACACGTGATTTACGCTTATAACCCACGGGTCAATGATAACCGATCGTAGGGCTATATTGTCGTCGGGTGAAAATCACCTCAGATACTGGGTTTTGTCCCGATAAAGTGGACAGATGGGTAGCCAAGTATTTGATGTAGATCTCTTAGCATTTGAACGAGGAAATGATGCTGAGAGGAAGAGTGTCGTAAATGGCGTTATGAGAAGCCTCGAAACTGGATTTGTGTATAGCGCACATGATATTTCTCAGAATTTTTTAGATGATGTGTATGGCAAACTCGATGAATTTTTTGCTATTGCCCCAGATTTAAAGAGAACCGCAGTGGCCGAAGGAGCAAATGGTCAGAGGGGTTACACTGGCCTTCTAGTTGAGACGGCTGCTATATCCGATATACCTGACTGGAAAGAAATGCTGAACTGGGGAATGGATACTCCAGAAGGCCATCCACTTCGGAAGAAATACCCTCACCGATTTCACGATAATGTCTTCCCCGAAGATCTGGTTCCTGGCATTACAAAAACGCTTGAGAAATTCCACGATGAATTATTGAAATTACAACTGAGATTTTTGAGAATCATTGCACTTGGACTGGGCTGCCATGAAAATTTCTTTGATTCATGTGTGCCGGGTGGGGCAACGCTATCTCGAGCGATTCATTATCCTGAGATGATTTTGGCTCCTAGCGACTCGCACGTATGGGCTGATGAACATGGTGATATCAATCTGATCACCGCTTTGCCTCGTTCGACTGCTAAAGGCCTTCAGATTAAGACAGAAGATGGCTGGATTGATGCGTCACCGCCAGACAACCACTTAATTATTAACACCGGAATTATGCTTGAGCATTTAAGTAACGGGGTTGTGCCTACTGGAATTCATAGGGTCGTGGCAGACTCTGATCAAGTCGGAGACAGGCTATCAATAGTGCAGTTTTGCCATCCAGCACCGTGGACTATTCTGAGCCCCCTTCCCAGTTGCATCTCTCCAGAAAGACCCCAAAAGTTTGCGCCAATTACTGCGGCCGACCGTCTAGATCAGGTACTTTGGGAAATTAATCTTCTCGAAGAAAGTCGAAGACTGGACGATATCTAGACTTTGACATCCTTTATAATTCTGTCATACTCGAGAAATGTCAACACTCCTTGCTAAAGCCAAATTAAAGCCGGAATTTGAAGACTTTTTCGAAGATATCGCTCGAAAAGTTTTTCGGTCTACTCACGATAATGAATCAGCAGTAGTCAGGTATGAGTATTACCGCGGAACTGATGAGCGTACTTACTACGTTTTATTGTCGTTTGAGAATTTTGACGGATTTATGACACACCAGGTTGCCGATTACCACCATAACGTTGATTTCATGGACTGCTTTGAAGAGTTTCGACTTGAATGGCTTGATCCTATTAATGGTGCATCGCCACTAGTGGAGTCAGAAACAGAGGGCGCTGTTGATCCTTCTAACGATGACCTTTGGAACAATTATGTGAAAAATCACAGTGAAACTACCCCCAAGTGGTGGCTGTCTCTAAGGTCCAAGGAGTCATAGCTTTTAAGCTTCACTACGCTACAGAGAGTTTTGCTACTGAAGATGTCTGAGAGGTCCTATCTGCTTCTAGGATAACGCTATGGGGTATACCGTTTCAGAGATATTTGAACCCAAGCACTGGGATGAAGTTACCGATTTTAAATTCGAAGATATTACATATCATCGGGCAAAAGATCATGGAACGGTTCGCATTGCATTCAACCGACCAGAAGTTCGAAACGCGTTCAGGCCAAAGACTGTAGATGAACTGTATAGAGCTTTGGATCATGCAAGGATGAGCACAGACATTGGCTGCGTGCTTCTGACAGGTAATGGGCCCTCTGATAAAGATGGCGGATGGGCTTTCTGTTCAGGAGGAGATCAACGCATACGGGGGAAAGACGGATACAGGTATGCCGAAGGTGAGACCTCCGAAACCATCGATCCTGCGCGAGTAGGTCGTCTTCATATTCTCGAAGTCCAACGATTAATACGTAACATACCAAAGCCAGTCATCGCAGTAGTGCCTGGGTGGGCGGTTGGTGGGGGGCACAGTCTTCACGTAGTGTGCGACTTAACTATAGCCAGCAAAGAAAACGCTCTTTTCATGCAAACAGATACTGATGTCGCAAGTTTTGATGGCGGATTTGGATCTGCCTATCTTGCTAAACACATCGGACAGAAATTCGCAAGAGAGATCTTCTTTCTCGGCAATCAGTATTCCGCAGAGGAAGCTCATCGAATGGGTATGGTAAACGCTGTTGTTCCACATGAATCTTTAGAAGATGTCGCATTGCAATGGGCATCACTCATCAATAAAAAGTCCCCGATGGCTAATCGTATGGCAAAGTTCGCAATGAACCTTGTTGATGACGGACTTATTGGGCAGCAGGTGTTTGCTGGAGAAGCTACTCGACTCGCATATATGACTGAAGAGGCTGAAGAAGGACGAGATGCATTTTTAGAGAAGCGTGAACCGAATTGGGACGAATTCCCTTACCATTTTTGATCTAAATTTTGTCGAATGTGAAATGAAGGTCCGTAAAAGATCGAAGAGTGAAGTTAAGATGATGTTGAAAGCTGTTCTTTTCGGGAGTAAATGAAAAATTAGTCATTCTTTCTAGAATCGTTTGAACAGCAATTCTCTGCTCTAGTCGAGTTAGGCCTGCTCCTGGACAATGTGTTTCACCAAGTGAGAACGCAAGGTGTCGATGGCCGTTTGCACGGCTGATGTCAATGTCGACTGGACAGCTGAATTGTCGTTCATCACGGTTAGCGGCAGCATACCTTATGTGTATGTGAGATCCTTTAGGGATCTCCACACCAGCAATTTCCGTATCTTCTGCTGCATGTCTATCCATCCCCTGTGTCGGAGATTCCAGTCGAAGAACTTCCTCCACGAAAGATCTAGCTTTTTCAGGGGCATCTCGTAATTCTTTTTGCAAAGTCGGATTTTGAATCAGTAACCACATGCCAGAGGTTAAGGCAAAAGTTGTGGTCTCATTTCCTCCTATATAGAGGTGGTCAACCATGTTTATTATTTCTGCGTCGGACAGCATTCGCGTTTCAGAATGAAGCTTTACTGGATTTTGCACTAGATAAGAGATGACGTCGTCTCCGGGGTTTTCTCTTCTTTGCTGTATGTGCTGGTATATGTAGTGTTGGAATTCAACCATATGGCGAGCTGCTTGGCGTTCTTCCTCAGGAGTCAGCTGTAATGAGAAAGGGGCGACCCAAGCTTCACTCCACACTTTCAATCTTTGTAGATCTTCTAGTGGGAACCCCATCATGATTGTAATAACCATTGAAGGTAACGGCTCTGCGAAACTTTTTACATACTCTACTTCACCATCGTCTATCCACTTATCAATGAGGTCATTTACAATCCCCGTAATTAAATCCGTTTGCTTCTCAGCTCCTAATACTGAAAAAAAATGGTCAACCATATCCCGGTAACGTCGGTGATCAGGGGGATTTGATCCAAGTACAGTTCTTTTTGGCCACCCTTCTTTGAAGGTTTCTAATGCTTCAGGATCTGACATTAAAGGACTAGTTTTTCCTGGCCCCCTGAGGAAGATGTCATTATTTCGAAGCACATGATAAATATCTTCATAACGAGTTAGGAAATATGTTTGAGTCTCAGGGACTTGGTATATCGGAGCTTCTTTGCGAAGAAGGTCGTAAGTCGGGTACCAGTTCTCTATTGCCTCAGGCGAAAAAACGTCGACGTCACTAATACTTTGAGGATTTCCAGGGCATTCAGACAAAGCTCCCCCCTGTTAAATAAAATTCTCCTTTGCTATCGGGCGTCAAAGGCAATGTGAAGCTCCTTTAAACCGCGAAGAACAAAAGTGTCTTCATATTCAAAGTTATTTCTTCCATCAATAAGTCGAATATTTTCCAGTCGCTCCAGTATTTGCTCGACTGCAATTCTGGCTTCAAGTCTTGCGAGCATAGCGCCGATGCAGAAATGTTCGCCGTGTCCAAAAGCTAAATGATCACGCGCATTCTCTCGGTCAACAGAAAAAGTGTCAGGCTGGCTGAACATTTCAGGGTCCCTATTGGCAGCTGCGAATATTAGCCATATGTGATCACCTTCACGTAGTTGAGTTTCACCGACCATTGTATCTTCTTTCGCCATTCGGAAAAGCCCACCAACTGGGGCTTCAAACCTGAGGCCTTCTTCAATAAAATTGTCGATTAGGCTTGGATCGTCTCTAAGTCGTTCTTCCAGTCCATCTTCTTCAGCGAGGTGATGCATGAGGTTAGTTAATAATTTTGTTGTCGTTTCATTTCCCGCTACTAGAAATTGTTGAAGCATCGATAACATTTCTGCTTCGTTTAACATTTCGTCGTTTACTTCTGCAGTTGCTACGTCAGAAATGATATCTTCATGAGGATCTTGCCTTCTCAATTTAAGTAGGTTTCCGAAAAATTCGTTAAATTCGGACAAAGATATAAGGTAGTCGCGCACTTTCTCAGTCGTCGGATCTGGATTACCTACTGGCATCACTAAATCGTCGGACCATCTCTTGAATGTTGCAAGATCGTCTGTCTCAACCCCAAGGGCTACAGCGATAATCGTCATAGGGAGACCGACTGCAAATTCTGATACAAATTCAGACTCCCCTTTATCTACAATTTCCTGAATAAGTTCGCTTGTTACTTCTTCGATCATGGGTTCCATGCCCCGAAGCCTCGTTGGCCGGAACGCTCTATTGACGGCTTTACGTTGTCGACGGTGTTCCGGCGGGTCTGCATTGAGAAGAACTGCTGCATTCGCGGCGTTAGCTAAAAACGTTTGAAAATATTCGGCCATGCTTGGATCAGCCGCTAACTCTTCCATAGCTGTGGCAAACCCCGATCGTCCATCTCGTGGGCCAGTCGGCATCAGCGAAGAGAACCGGTCTGTGTCATGCAATATTTCCATGATGTCTTCATATTTTGTGCAGACCCATGTTCCGAGTTTGTCGCTGAAATGGATGGGGCTTTCATCGCGCAATGCTGAAAAAATAGGATACGGGCACCCTATCGCATCTTGCTCACGGTCAATAAGAGCCGTTAGTTTCTGTTCTGTTTCTTTTGTAGCCATAATCGTGCCAGTTTAAAGCTTTTTATTCGAAGGGTTCAAATAATTCAATTCACAATTTAACGATTAGAGATTTAACATGCCGCCATCGACCCTAACCACTTGGCCTGTCACATAGGAAGCAAGGTCAGATGCAAGGAAACAAATAACATTTGCTATCTCCTCAGGTGTCCCCCACTTGCCCAGAGGCACACGCTTTACGAAGTTCTCTAGCACGTTTTCTTCACCCAGAAGTTCAAACGTAGGTTCCCACATCTCCGTTAGGCATAAACCTGGCGCAACAGAATTCACTCTAACTCCCTTATTGGCCCATTCATTGCTGAGGTTCTTTGAGAGCGTGTTCAGACCTCCCTTTGAGGCAGCGTAAGCTCCCTGAGTTCCTCCGGCCCCAGCAGCTGCCGTTGATGTAACGTTCACAATATTTCCTTGAGTGGCAAAGAGGTCTTTGGCAAACGCTGAACACAACATGAATGCTTGACGCAGATTCACAAGAAGCGTTTCATCAATTGCAGCTGCAGTTGCACGGTGTGCTGGTTCATTACGTTCAATAGCTGCATTGTTGACGAGAATATCGATCTTCTCAAACTTCTCCATTGTCCTGTCCCTAATCATATCTATGGAGATCTCAGCACTTAGATCGCAATCAACAACCAAAGAATCGTTTTGAAGTTCAGCAGCAATTCCTTTGAGCTTGTCAGTGCTGCGAGATACAAGAACAAGGTTTGCTCCACCCTCGTCAAGCTGACGAACAGTGGCTTCACCAATTCCTCTACTCGCTCCTGTTACAACTGCTACCTTCCCATCAAAATCCCATTTCATATATCCATATTGACATGAATCATGCAACTTGGTAGTTAAATAGTTACAAATAGCGACCAATTGGAGGCAGGATGACCAGTGTTGAAAATGAATATACGCATAAAGCAGCGATACAGGAACTTCAAGTTCTTTATTCGATCGCTATTGACTCTGGCGATTATGACATTCTCGATAAAGTCTTCACTCCTGACGCTGTTGGTATTTATGGTCGCCCTTTCAACGGTATCGAAGAAATTAAGCAGGCTATGTTTGATGGCTGCGACTACTTAACTTCAGTGCAGCATCTTAATGGTAATCATTGGGCATCAATTCAGGGCACTAACGCTACTGCTGGATGTTACTTGCATGTGATTCAGTACCTAATAGATACGCCAGGCGGAGATCTTCACGAAATGGGTGGAGTTTATGATGATCAACTTGTGCTTACAGATAGTGGATGGCGTATAACCGAGAGAAAAATAACTATCAAATGGTCGAAAGGCAATACCCTGATACGTGACAGTAAGCCTCGCTAAGAGCTCTTTCTCTACCTATGCGCCCTTAAAGATCAAATTGTGCTTGTTTAGTGGTGTTCTTCTATTTACATGCCAAACTAGAAAGATGGAAAATAAATTCGATGCGAATAACTTTGAAACAATTACCATTAGTTTCGATGGGAACGTTGCCTGGGTAACTCTTAACCGCCCAGAAGTCCTCAATGCATTTAATCTTCAGATGCAAAACGAGATACGTTCGACTTGGCGCGCTTTTAGAGAAATGGACGATGTCCATGCCGTCGTCCTTACAGGTACAGGAGAAAAATCATTTTCCGTTGGGATTGACCGTGACGATGACATGTCTGCCCTTGAGGACAAAGAGAATCTGTATGGCACGTCCAACAACTACATGTATGACGACCCAGGAGATGATCTAGGTCCAAAATCATGCGACCTGTGGAAACCTGTCATTTGTGCTGTCAACGGAATGTGCTGTGGAGGAGCGTTTTATTTTCTCGCCGAATGCGACATTATTATTGCAGCCGAGCACGCCACTTTTTTTGACCCCCATGTTACATACGGGATGCCAGCTGTCTACGAACCTATGAAGATGGCTCAACGTATGCCCCTTGGCGAAATACTAAGAATGACCCTCTTAGGGAATCATGAAAGACTTTCCGCTGATACAGCAAAGCAAATCGGCCTTGTTAGCGAGGTTGTTCCCATAGAAGCTCTCCATGAGCGTGCATCATGGATCTCAACTGCAATTGCTAGCCAACCGCCAGTTGCAGTTCAAGCAAGTCTTCGTGCAATTTGGGCTGCTAATGATCTAGGAAGGCATGATGCGCTTTCTCTAGCTCCATCAATTTTGTCCACCGGAATGTCAAAAAAAGCAATGGCAGAAGGCCAATCCTTATTTGAATCAGGACACCGAATTGACCACCAAACCCGATAACCACTTGCCAACTGTGGGATAAGGAAAGTTTCTAGCTACCCTTTAAGGGTGCTTAACCTACTCCTCAAACTACGACTTATACGCCCGGTGGCCTAATCAGTTTTGGCCATCGGGGCATACTGAAGTCGTAATCGAGTCGAGAGGGAACAATATGAGTACAAATGAGCACTTACACAGCATTCAGCAACCAAGTTCAATGCCTTATGAAAAGTATAGATCATTCGAACCCATAGATATCGAAGACAGATCTTGGCCATCAAGAGTTATTTCTAAAGCCCCCCTGTGGTGCTCTGTTGACCTTCGTGACGGAAATCAAGCTCTAATAGAGCCCATGGATCCTGAAAGAAAATGGCGGATGTTTGAAACTCTCGTATCAATCGGTTTTAAAGAAATAGAGGTAGGTTTCCCATCTGCTTCTGAAGCCGACTTTCAATTTGTGCGCGAAATAATAGATGCAAACGCTATTCCCGATGACGTAACTATCCAAGTTTTAGTGCAAAGCCGAGAAGAGTTAATTAACCGCACATTTGAATCTATCGCCGGAAGTAAACAAGCGATAATCCATTTCTATAATTCGACTTCGACATTGCAACGCGAGGTCGTATTTGGGATCGACAGAATAGGAATAACAAAAATAGCAACCGATGCGGCACAAATTTGTCGAAACCTTGAATCCTCAGTTCCTGATACGAAGATACGCTATGAATACTCTCCCGAATCTTTTACTGGAACCGAACTCTCATACGCCAAAGAGATTTGTGACGCCGTTACTGAAGTGATCGATCCCAGTCCTGATAATAAACTCATTATCAATTTGCCAGCTACAGTCGAAATGGCAACTGCAAATACATACGGTGACATGATTGAGTGGATGCACAGAAATCTAAATAGGCGTGAAGATATTATCCTTAGCCTTCATCCACATAATGACCGCGGTACAGGAGTTGCAGCGGCAGAATTTGGCATTATGGCTGGCGCAGATCGCGTTGAAGGTACCCTGTTTGGAAATGGGGAAAGAACTGGAAACGTCGATTTAGTCAACATTGCAATGAACATGTTCAGCCAGGGCGTTGACCCGATGCTCGATATTAGCGATATTAACGATTTACGCAGAGTTACCGAATACTGTAATCAACTACCTGTTCACCCACGACACCCCTATGTTGGGGACTTGGTCTACACCGCGTTTTCTGGCTCACATCAAGATGCGATCAAAAAGGGGTTCGAGGCTCTAGATAAATCCGGATCTGATATTTTTGAAGTTCCTTATATACCAATTGACCCTAAGGACGTTGGTCGAACATACGAAGACGTCGTCCGAGTCAATAGCCAATCAGGTAAAGGCGGGGTTTCGTATCTTCTTAAAACGGAAAATCAATTCGATTTACCTCGTCGAATGCAGATTGAATTTACCAGAAAGATCCAACGAATCACTGATATAACTGGCAAAGAGATCACGTCACAACAGATTTATAATGAGTTTGCAGGTGAATACTTAGACTTGGACTTCCCTCATATTTTGCATGGGTACGAGTCTGCGCAGAACGCAGCTGGCAAAGATAGGACGCTGCTAACTGCCCGTATTTCTAAAGAAGGTGAACAATTTGTTGTGCAAGGAGAAGGTAGCGGGTCGCTCGACGCATTTGTTACAGGGCTACGTAGTGCTCTCGATCTTGATCTTAGAGTCTTAGATTATCACGAACACTCTAAAGGTAGCGGAGTAGATGCCACAGCGGTTGCTTATATTGAAATGGCGATAGACGGTACAGAGCTCTGGGGCTGTGGTATGCATACAGACATAACTACAGCATCTATGCGCGCTATTATTAGTGCAATCAATAGAGCTGCTAAGGATCAATAGCGGTTTCGAGGAGGAGTTTGATCCGATGGTCACTTCATCAGATACAGACGGCGATTCCATAGGTAGCCCGTTAGATGGGGTCAAAGTCCTAGCAGTTGAGCAAATGCAATCGCTGCCTTTCGCGACTCAGCTTTTAGCACGTTTGGGCGCTGAGGTAGTAAAAGTTGAACACCCTGTTCGAGGTGACTTGGGGCGAAGTTCGCTTCCCGCTGTTAACGACTTGTCCGGTAACCAGATTGGAGCAACTTTTATTCGGAATAATTTGTGTAAGAAAAGTATTGGTATTGATCTTAAGCATGAGGCCGGACAACATCTCTTCAAACAACTTGTTCCAAAGTTTGATGTTGTAGCTGAAAATTTTAAAGCGGGAACTATGGAAACCTTTGGACTTGACTATTCCTCGCTCTCGTCGATTGATGAGTCGCTTATTTACCTCTCCATCTCGGGTTTCGGCCACGATTCAAGTAGTCCTTACGTGGATTGGCCAGCATTCGCCCCAATTGCCGAAGCGATGTCGGGCCTCTACACATTTAATCGAACCCCTGATGAAGAACTCAAAGTCTCTCCTGCTGGAGCCCTTGGTGATACAGGAACTGGACTTTTCGCTGTTATAGCTATTTTGGCTGCTCTTCGGCACAGAGAAACTACAGGTGAAGGTCAATACATTGACCTTGCGATGTTTGATTCGATGATTGCTTTCGCTGATATTGTTCCAAATTATTTTTCAATGGGGCGCGACCCTCGCATTCAGAGTTCTCTGATTAATCACAGTTTTACAATTGTGAAGGGCGAGATTGTTATACAAATAGGCAGAGAGCATCAATTTAAGCGATTCGCTGAGCTACTTGGAAAAGAGGAATGGCTTAACGACCCTCGTTTTTCTAGCCGAGATGGTTGGGTGAGAAACCTAGAGGAACTCCGCGAGACAATTCATCAATGGGCTGGTGACCATGCACCAATCGAAGTGTGCGGCCGCCTTGCGGATGCCGGGATTGCCGCAGCTCCGGTATTCACAGCTGAGGACATTATCGGTGACCCCCATATCAAATCTCGAAATATGCTTGTCGAAATTCCCACTCAAACCGGTGACGCAGCCCTAGCAGCTGGTAATCCAATAAAGATGGCAGGTGTTCAGGATGGGGCTGATACCCCTCCACCCTCACTTGGGGAGAACACTAATGACATCCTTACTTCCGAACTTCGAATGCCTCTTGATGAAATAGAGGACCTTCGAAAAAGTGGTGTTATTCGGTAAGTAATTTATTTAGTTGGATTTTTTCTAAATTCTTGAACATCTGGGTCAGCGATTAGAATTTCTCCAACTCCTATATTGCTAGAAGGCCAATTAGCTTCATCCTGCAGTAAAGGAGATTCTTTACCTTCGCCGAAGCAAAGAAGGTGCTTACGCTTTTCGAATTTCCATACTCCTACGCCCGAACTGTCAGTGGAAGTGCGACGATAGGTGTCAAGGTATTTGATTACTTGCTCGTAATAACCTTCGCTTCCATTCTGAGCAAAACATCTTGCCCAGACTTCTCCTTCTGCTCTGACATCATCAGTAAAATTTATTCTGTGATTGGTGACAAGAATAATTCCCAGTTCTAGTTCACCCATCGTTGTTTGCATCAGGCTTTTTAGGGCGTCAGGACCTTTCCCATACGGCCCGAAATCTGCATCGTCAACGAAGAGCGAAGACATAAATTCAGTGTCTTTGTCAGCAACTGCTGATGAGTAGTCGAGTACTAGGTCGCGGATTGACTCTTTCGCTAGAAGACGTGCAAGTAACTGATGCTCCTCTGATTGCATACATATAGTTTTACACTAGATTCGCTTAATCAATCTTCATTTGATATCAATACGTTACGCCATAGATGAAAGGCCTCCGGAAACCCATGGGTATCTTAGATTCCGAACCACATGAACCATGGGAGTTGCGTCGCGAGATTAAGTCGTTTTCACTTTCTGAGGAAGAAGTAGATCAGATTATCCACACGGCAAGTCACGCAGTCGTTTCCTGGGTTACGAAATCTAATGAGCCTGTTACTGCAGTTATGTTGTATACAGTTCTTGACGGAAAAATCACCGTGACTTCAACTACAAATAGAGCGAAGTACCATGCGTGGATGAGAAATCCGGCAGCGTCTTTCTGCATATGGGACCCCTCTAATATAGGGCGTCAGGTTACCTTACGAGGACGTATTGAAATCTTCAAAAGTGATGAAGTGCTTGAGCGATACACTGAAGCATTTCTTACGCGAGCTTTCGGTGGAACTCCACCTTCAGAGGAACGGATGAATAGAGAACTAGAAACGTTTCAAGCGCCTGATAGACATATGATGCAATTAAACGTTGAATCAATCGTAAGTCACGACCTTCCGGCCTTATTGGAGGCCGAAAAGGCGATGAGGTAGTGTGTCGTCGATAGTTCCTTCCGAAGAATATATGCTCGGCTTAGTTGGGCATAGATTTCCTGGCGGCAAAAGAACCATTGACCGCTGGGAAAACTATCTTCTCACTGACTGCACTACCTCTCCACAGTTAGATGATGGGCTAGTCCATCCAATTGCGCTTTTCCACATACCTATACAAGGAGTTCAAACTTCAATTGCTGAGTTGTTTGAAATAGGCCGAGTTGAGGGAGCAGGCTCTGTAGGTCTAGATGGCTACGATTGGGAGTACTTCCAACCTGTTCGCGAAGACGTTGAATACAGTTGCGAAGGCCAAATATTGGAGGTGGAGAGACTCTACACAGATAGCGGGAGCATGTACGACCGGTTTGTTTTCGCAATCGAACTATCCGATCAAGAAGATCAGCTAGTGGCAAGAGCAACAAGTTTTTGGAGACTTCGAAGGGGAAAAATTGAACATTAAAGCAGACGATGAAATCCCATCTTTGAATATCCCATCCGTTGACCCTCAAAGGATGAAGACTATGGCTGCGCTCCTCAGAGATCCGTACCCTATTCACTGGGATGCAGAAGGTAACGAAAAGATGGGGATAAAGGGAAATGTAGTTAATCAAGGGCCACTAAATTTGTCCTATCTAGTTAATATGTTAATGAATTGGCAAGGTCAGGATTGCATCAGAAGACTTACAGTAAGGTTTACAGGATGGGTTCTAGACGGAGATAGTCTATCTGCCCACGGAAAAGTAATTTCGCTCAATAATACCAATGACGAGCTACTCGCTAAATGCGAGATTTGGTTAGAACGCGACGGCGAACGCCTGCTTGAAGGGGAAGCTATAGTAGCTTTAACTGATAGCTAATCTTCGGTTCCCTTAGGCGCCCATTTCGTTCAGAACACGTTCATAAGTTGAGTGATAATGATGAAGGGCTGGTTCATTTCGTCCGAAGATCACAGATTTCATTGCTTCACTATTTGCTGTAATTTGCTGACTTTCACCTACCGCATAATCCTCATCCCGAATTATTTGTGCGAAGCCTTGTGAGATCATCGTAAAAACCTCTCTCATTTCAATATCAGCAGAGAAGTCAGAACGTAAGTAAAAACTGATAAGTGATCGATGCTGGCCTGGGTCTTCAGGATTGGGATACGCTCGAACTAGGTATAAGCCTTCTTTTGATGGCATTAATTGAACATTGGGGAAAAGCCAATACACGGGTAAGGCCGCAGTTGTGATATCCCAATCACTTTCTGGGAGCTTTCGCATTTCATCGATCTCTCTTCGGCAAAGCAGCATACGATGGTTATTCCCAAAGGTGTCGTAACATTGCACGTTTCCATGAAATGCGTTATTTAGCGTCATTTCATGCAAGCTACTGAAATGGTATGTTTCACCAAAAGTATCCATAGCAAGTTTCCAGTTACACGCTACGTCGTAGGAATCATTACCGAGATGCTCTAGCTCATGAAGGTTCCAACTTTCAAGTTCCTCTATTAGGTTGTCGGTAAGCATTTCGCCTATATCAATTACCCCATTTGGATCCGGGTGGACCCAAAGAAGTCCAAAGCGTTCTTCCGATGGGAGTTCGATCAGCCCTTTTCGTTCAGTTTCAAGCTCACCAAAGTGCTCAGCTTTGGGTAAGCCAACAAGGGTACCGTTCGAATCATATGTCCATCGGTGAAACTGGCAGGTGAATCGTTTGGAGGTACCACGCTCCTGTTCTTCGACAACCACCCCTCGGTGACGGCAAGAGTTCACGAAAGCCCGAAATTCTCCTTTGTTATCCCGAACCGCCAATATTGGGGTCCCCAACTCTTTGACAGTAAAAAAGGAGTAGGGTTCGGGTAGGTCACCACTTAGCCCAACAAGTTGAGGAGAGCTACAAAAGAACGTATCCCATTCTCTTTGCGCCAATCCCTGATCAGTGTAGCTACTAGTTGGATTTTCATAAAAGCAGCCAGCGTCCACATTGGTGTTCGTGTCAATTCGATTGAGTAGTTTTGAAATTTGTTTTATTTGCTCAGTTTTTTTCATGACTTAAGGCCTTGATATCAAAACGCCGATCGATCTATAACCGCTCTACTAAAGTCCCTGTTCCTAGACCACCGCCACAACACATGCTTATAAGTCCTAACCGACCGCCAGAGCGTTGAAGTTCGTGAACAGTTTTTGTAATTAATAGAGGGCCAGTAGACCCCAGAGCATGACCTATAGCAATCGCTCCCCCGTTCGGGTTCACCCTGTCATCGACTTCTATCCCCAATTCTTTAGCCCAGGCAAGCACTACAGATGCGAAGGCTTCATTAACTTCAAAGATGTCTATATCATCTTTGGTGTATCCACTATCTTGAAGCAATTTTTGGGTAGCCGCGATAGGTCCTGTAAGCATCAACTCTGGATCACTTCCCACCAAGCAGGAACTGACTACTCGGGCCATTGGTGATAGACCCAATTCATCCGCTTTTGATGCACTCATCACTAAAAGTGCTGAAGCGGCATCAGCTAGTTGCGATGCGGTACCCGCCGTATGGTACTTCGCCGCTTCATCAAAATAACTAGCCCCGGCGATCGTTGAAAGTTTCGAGAGGCCTTCGAAAGTGGTCTCTCGGAGTCCTTCATCACGGTCGTGAATTTCAGAACCATCCTCTGAGATGCTAAACGGGACTATTTGACCATCGAACCTTCCTTCTTGCCAAGCTTGGGCTGCTAGCTGCTGGGATCTAGCCCCATAATGATCTAGCTCTTCACGAGTTAGACCCCACTTTTCAGCTATACGTTCTGCACCTTCAAGCTGGTTCGTTGGGTCATACAGTTCTTTGTATTCGTCGGTGTAACGTTCTCCGAGATATGCCTCCCCATCTGCATCTACGGGGATTTGGGATGCCATTGGCACGTGCGACATAGACTCAACGCCGCAAACGATGACTATTTCAGCCATTCCCGATGAAATTAGCGAATGCGCCCAAGTATTTGCATGCTGACCGGAGCCACATTGCGTAGTAGTAGTTGAAGCTCCAACATGGACTGGGAGGCCAGCAGCAAGCCAAGAAGTACGAGTTACGTTATTTGCTTGCATCCCCACTTGAGCTATACAGCCTCCGGCAACATGATCAACGACGCTTGGGTCAAGATTGTTGCGATCAATTAGAGAAACAAGGACATCGCCTAGAAGCTTCGTTACATGAAAACTAGAAAGCCTTCCATTTCGTTTCGCAGTCGCTGATCGAACTGCATCTACTATCACCACTTCGTTCAAACCAGACATCGACGCTCCTTCTTAATTCCTTACTTTACATCTAACTTTATTCCGTTACTCGCTCCACTAAGGCCGGGCACGAACATTCGAATATAGTGGTCCCATTTTCGTCTCTTACTTTATACTCGTGGATTACTAGTCCTCGTAGCGGATTTGTCGAAGATTCACGTTTGGAGACGAGGTGACTAGTTGACTGGATAGGCGTATTAGGAAGAAATGGGTTAGGAAACTTAAAATCGTTGAAGCCTAATCCTGCGATCCAAGCAATATCGCCGTTCACTTCCATATTCAACCTATTCCATACTGCAAATGTGTATGTGCCCGAAGCTACAATCTGGCCGAAAGGTGATTCCTTAGCCTTCTCAGGATCTATATGAAAATATTGTGGGTCAAATTGGCGAGCAAACTCAATCATTTCATCTTCATCTGCCGATAGCCATCGTGAAGAGAATTCCTCACCAACAATGAGATCATCAAAATACCGCTTTTTACCAGTAGCTGTTGATTCGTAAATAGATCCCATAGCTAGTGCGGTTTTGAGGCGATTACCCCAGTGTTCTCTAAATGAGTGATTTCTTCTGCGTTCTTTCCTAGCTCATTCGTTAGCACTTCATGATTGTGTTCTCCTAGAGCAGCCGCAACGTATGAGTCGTCAGGTAACGGATCGCTGCTTTTGAAAGGAAAGCCAGGAATTTGGACATTACCTAGTAAGGGGTCTTCTACAGTTCTAATTGTCCCACGCTCGACAAAATGTGGGTGAGTTAAAGTTTCATTCGGTGTCAGCACTGGTCCGCATGGAACTCGATGCTTTTGAAGAGTTTCCAATACTTCTTGATCAGAATTGAATGAAGACATCCATTTTTCAATAATTGAAGTCAGCTCTTTGCGGTTTTCAAGGCGAGCAGGATTTCCTTGAAACCTCGGGTCTTCGCCTAATTCGCTCTTTCCCATAGCCTCATAAAGGTTCGCTATTTGAGCTTCTGCGCATAAGATGACAATCCATCCTTCTGGGCCTTGAAACGAACCAGCTGGAGATAGCATCTGAAAATCTGTTCCTTGTCTAATAGCTCCATATTCACCGCCTGTCATCGACTCAGCGTGAACTGGAAGGTCCTGCATGTGGAAAAGAGCATCAACCATAGAAATATCTAAATGAGTTCCGCGCCCAGTTCTCTCTCGATTAAATAACGCATGCCCGATCGCAGCAAATGCATGCGCTCCTGCGTTGGTATCTGCCAAACCAAATCCGACGAACATCGGCGGCCTATCGGGCTCTCCGGTCATGTGCATTAAACCTGCGTAGCCTTGAGCAATTAAATCGAAACAAGGTTGTTCAGAAAGTGGACCAGTCTGGCCAAAGCCGGATACAGATGCCATTATCAATGCGGGATTAGTCATGCTTAGCGTTTCGTAATCTAGATTTCGTCGCTTCAGTACTCCTGGGCTGAAATTCTCAACGACAATATCCACCTTGGATGCTAGCTCTCGAATAAGCTTTGCTCCTTCTGGATTGTTCATGTCAACACAAAAGCTTCGTTTCCCTCGATTTTGTTGGATATGGGTACCGGCCCGTTTATTTATTCGCGGCCTTGTTGATCGGTTAGGGTCGCCATATGGGGGAGTTTCAACTTTGATAACATCGGCACCAAGCTCCGTTAATAACCGAGTACATGACGGGCCTGCCAAGTACCTAGTCAAGTCGAGAACTTTGATACCTTCTAACCATCGCAATTCACTGCCCATACGCTACTACCCCCAAATATCTCTTACGCATCTACGCTACCTCCATCTACTGCGATACTTGCCCCGTTGATATACCATGCTTGCTCGCTAGCTAAGAACGACACCACTCTTCCGATGTCTTCAGGAGTAGCGATTCTCGATGTTAGATTGGGGAAGTACTCCGTTGAAGCCCAGCTCTCGACACTCTCCCAGTCAGTCGAAAGTGACCTTCTCCCAGCAGCATTTGTTAACATCTCCTTGACTTCCGCCGTTGCTATCATCCCTGGATTGAACATATTCGCTGTAACACCAGTACCTCGAAGGTCCATTGCCAAGGTTCTAACTATTGCATGTAGAGACGCCTTTGCCCCATAGTACCCAGGACTATGATTTCGGGGACGATCGACACCCACCGTTCCAACAAATATTACCCTCCCCCACTCTTTTGCCTTCATACCATCGACCAGCAATTGGGTAACCTTCACTCCTAACAGAACATTCTGCTCCCATTCAAGCGCCCAATTATCGATCGAATCCCATGATGACGAGGCTGGCTTTCCGAAATTGTTAACGAGTATGTCAACATGATCGATTGTTTCCTTCAGAGCGTCTAAGCCATTCATCGTAAATAGATCAACTTCTAAAGACTCTGCTGCTCCACCACGGTCATTGATCTCATTGACTACTTCCTCTGTGTCGCCATGCTGAAAGCCATGTACCCAGACTTTAACTCCTTCATCTGCAAGACAAGCCGCTATACCTGCACCTGTTCCTCTGTATGACCCTGTGACGAGCGCAGATTTTCCGGATATGCCTAAGTCCACTATTTAATCCGTGGCTCTCTAGGAAGACCCAATACTCTTTCTCCGAGAATATTTCGCATTATGTCTGAAGTTCCGCCTTGAATCGTATAAGCGGGTGCGTAACAGATAGCTTCTGCAAGAGAGGTTCCGGCTTGTGCCTTGGGGCCTAGCACTCTTGCTGCAAAATCTGATACACGTTGTTCATGTTCAGTGCAGAAGCACTTTGTTCCTGCACTAAATCCGCTTGGAAGCTGGCCAATTGCCCCTTGGTAGACCAAAAGTCTTCCAAGCCTATATCCAATTTCAAGTTTGGCTATTTCTTGCCTAATAAGAGGGTCAGACTTGTCTGCAACACTGCAAGCTTCATCGTATAGCGGTCGATTTGACATTAACCTATCTATGCCTCCTCGCTCGTGCTCAAGTTGTGACATTGTTTGGGCAAATGCCCTGTTCTCCTCACCGACTAGATTATTTTCTGACACTCGAACATCAGTAAAGAATATTTCGCAAAAATGTTGATTGTTGACACTGTCGACGATTGTTCTGATTTCTATACCTTCTTCATTCATAGGAACAATAATTTCACTCAGACCTTTGTGTGGCGGTCCATCTTTTTCAGTTCGAACAATTAAATAGCAGTAATCCGATATGGCAGCAAGACTCGTCCATATTTTTTGCCCGTTGATAATAAAGTCATTTCCGTCTCTTTCAGCAGACGTCGTTAAAGATGCAAGATCAGAACCTGAATTTGGTTCACTCATTCCTATGCACCATGTTGTTTCTCCTGAAAGCATCCCTGGAAGAAATCGTTTCTGCTGGTCTTCAGATCCGTAATTACATATTGATGGCCCCATTTGCCTATCAGCTATCCAACTTGCTGCTATGGGAGCTCCGACACGAATCATTTCTTCGGCAACAATCATTCTTTCTATACCTGGTCGTCCTCCCCCGCCATGTTCTTTCGGCCACGTCATACCAAGCCAACCTTCACTAGCCAGAACCTTTGAAAATTCCTTCGAGTACCCGTTAATCCATGAGTCAGGATAAGACCCAAATTCTTTTACTCCTTGTTCAGCTACAGAACGCGCTCTTTCCTGTAGATCCTTTAAGTCTTGTGGAAATGAAAATTGTAAGGACATTGGAGTTCTCTACTCGATAGATGGTTGGTATAGGAATTCTAATCGTTGTGTGAAAGGGACAGTATTAACCCTATTCCAGACCAGTATATTTCTCTAAGTATGGGGCAATATATCTATCTTAAATTTTATAGACAGCGCATGCTGTGCCTGAAAAGAGAGCATGTTTCTCATTGGCTCCATATTGCTCTGCTATTCGCTGAAAGGCATTCCACAGCACTGAGTATGGTAGTGTCTGACGGTCAACTGGAAAGTTTGATTCGAACATGCACTGATCAGGAGAAAAGGTCTCGATCGCCCAAGTAATTTTTTCTTTCCAGAAATCAGCGACTTGTTCAGAAGACGGCGGGGCCTTCAAAGCTGACCAACCAGTATCGAAATAGTTATCCATGCCGATACCCCCAATTTTTAAAAAGACATTTTTGCTTTTACTTAATTTAGTAAGTTGATTTTTCCACACCTCTTCCACTTCATTACTTTTGGACCCCCATCTCCCTATAGCAAGGGGCGCCCCTAGGTGATTTAGAATGATTGGGATCTCGGGGCATGACCGTGCGATATCTACCAGTTCGTTTAATTGATCGAAATATAACCAGGCATCGAACGTGTATCCATGTTGTCCAAGAGTGGTAAGACCTTCGAGAAATGATTTTTCCCTCATTAGCTCCGGAGTTGGCTTGGTATGGCTTATTGAGATTTCAGGATCCTCACTCCAAGCTGTCGCATGGCGGATGCCTCGAAAAAGGCCGCTTGACGCTTCTTCATGGGCAACAAGTACTTCTCCTACTCTCTCGCCAAGTGTTAGGTCTGCAAAGGCAACAATTCCGGATAATTTCGGACCGTTAAACCTTTCAAGACGTGCTGATTCCTCAGCCACGAATGTTGTTTCACCTACTGGTTGAAACTCCTTTGGTTTATCCCTGTCGTAATTGGCCATACATTCAACAAAAACAGTATCGGTTACATTGTGAGTGCTGGTTAAGTCTCCATGTAGTTCTTCAGCTAAGTATCTGCTTCCCCCACGGTGCCAAAGATGATGATGAGGGTCAACAATACGGATCGATGGGTCTATCGCTTCCTCTTGACCTAGTGCGATCCAATCGAGTCTATCTAAGTCCAAGTTTCGTCCTTTGATGGAGGCATCCCTTTAGACAATACCTCAGCGGGGAGGATGTGGTCACTCTTGAGTTACTCCGAGTCCCAGCCCACCATCGATTGTTAACACGTTACCTGTAGCCCATTCTGCAGTGGCTAAGTACGCGAATGCTTCGGCGACCTCTTCGACTGTTCCGATCCGTCCAAGAGCATGCATGTTCCCCATTCCCTCTAGACGCTCTTTAGCTTCATCTGCAGTTGATAAGCCAGCTCTGACGTTGATCTCAGTTAGAACACCGCCAGGTCGAACACATCCTACGCGGACATTATATTTCCCCAGCTCAGCAGCAAGCACACCTGTTAAGGTCTCCAATGCGCCTTTCGTCGCTGCATATGGCGAAGCATTAGGAAATGCTCGCTGAGTGTGGACAGAGCCAACGAAAAGGACGCACCCCTCTGATTTCTTTAAGTGCGCTATAGATTCCTTTAGAAGCATCATCCCACCGACTACGTTTGAATGGAAAAGAGTTAGAAGCTGTTCTTCGTCATAATCTTCAACGTCACATCTGTATATGTTGCCGGCATTGCTGATGAGTACGTCTAGACCTTTTCCGTTCTCGACAGCTGCTTCAACCATTCGGATTCGATCTTCATTATTAGTAACATCACCTGCTATATATGTGATATTTCCGTCAATATCTTTTACGACTTGTTTCAACGGTTCTTCGCGTCGGCCTGTGATGGTTACGGTCGCGCCTTTGTTGGCGAAATGCTTTGCAGCCCCCTCGCCTATTCCGGATCCTCCGCCGGTGATCAAGACAGACATACCTTCTAATGCGCGCATAGTAATTTACTCCTAGTATCTACTATATGTCATTGAAAGCAGTTGTTACAGGTGGAGCTCGCGGTATTGGTTTAGCAATTTCAGAAAGATTAGCTAAAGCTTCGTATGAAGTGTTGGTCCTGGATATCGACGGATCAGACAATACTATTCCATGCGATGTTAGCGACGAGAAGGCAGTCGCTGCTGTAGCAGCGAAAATTGGGCCAGTTGACGTACTGGTAAATAGTGCTGGTATATGGAAATTCGGACCAATCGAAAGCACGACAGTTGATGACTTCGCTCACGTTTTGGATGTCAATCTTAAAGGAGCGTTCAACACCATAAAGCATTTTGGATCTGGCATGCTAACGAAAGGTAAAGGCTCCATAGTTAATATTGTGTCTATCGCTGCAAAACAGGCGAACCCGGCTGTAGGTAGTTATGGGCCTTCTAAAGCTGCTTTAGTGTCTTTAACTGAGCAAGTTGCGATCGAATGGGGTCCTAGGGGAGTTCGTTGTAATGGCGTAGGCCCAGGATTAATACCGACACCAGGAACGAATAACGTATATGACACAGAGGCTATGAGAGAAATCCGAGCGAAAGCTGTCCCCCTTCAGCGGCTCGGTTCACCTAACGATATTGCTGAAGCTGTTTGCTTCTTAACTTCTGAGCAATCGGCATATATCAATGGCCATATCCTCTATGTAGATGGAGGGTTATCTAAAGCGTTGATGACTCTACTTCCCCGCCCTGGCGATCTAGGCTAGCTAAATTTAGCTTTCTTGGATAGGTCGAAGTTCCTTAGCGATTCTTTCTCGAAGTTCATATTTTAGTATTTTTGTTGCACCCATCGGCCATTCAGTCAAAAACCGAACATGACGAGGGATTTTAAATGAAGCTATCTGGCCATTGCAGTAGGCTATTATCTCTTCTTCGCTAACGGCACTCCCCTCTTCTCTCTCGATATAGGCTACGGGTACTTCCCCATATTTTTCATCGGGGAGTCCTACGATTGCAGCTAACTTAACTCCGTCATGGGTAGAGAGAAAGCCTTCGACTTCAACGGAAGCAACATTTTCGCCTCCAACCTTTAACATATCTTTGATCCTTCCGGAAAATATAATTTCTCCATTCTCGGTCATCTCACCTAAATCGCCAGTGTGGAACCAGCCTTCGGCATCAAATACTTCTGCGTTCTTTTCTGGTGCGTTGTGGTAGCCAGAAAATACTCCTATCCCCTTAGCTACAATTTCACCCGGAGTGTTTGGCGGAAGTTTTTCATTTGTCTCAGGGTCATGAATTTCTATTTCGTTACCTGGTAAGGCTGGGCCGCAGGTTTGAGTCCGCTCGACATCAGAAAGTTCTCGGTTCCCCATGCACACAGAACCACCGGTTTCAGTCATACCAAAGACAGTAATCTGTTTTGTATGGGGCATCTTCGCCTGCAACTGCATTAGTACATCTTCTGGGCCCACATTGACGATTGTTCTAACACTTTTGAATGAGTCACTCGTATATTCTGGTTGTGCCATGATTTCATTTGTGATCATCGCAAAAGCTGGAAACAATGCGGTTGGTGCTTCTTTGTGAATTAAATCCAGCGCAGACTTTGCATCGAAATGCTTCATAGAAATCAGCGTTCCGCCAACATGTAAAATACCGGAAAATGGTTGAGAAAAAGCTGTATGAAACATTGGTAGAGGGGCAAAAACTTTGTCGCTGTCTCTTAATCCAAGGTTTTCAACTCCTCCTACAACACCAGCGTGTTGTAAAACTATGTGGTCCAGATAGCAACCTTTCGGCATCGCTGTTGTGCCGGATGTATAGAACATGACTGCTGGATCTTCACTTTGAATCTCGTGAAGATGCTTAGTGACTTTCTCGTCGGATACATCTTCTGCCATCTCTTTAAATGTGCTTTGATCTATAAATCCTTCAAGTTGTTTTCCTCCGAGCATTACTGCTCCCTGAAGACTAGATGCATCGCTTATGTGAAAATCGGTTTTTCCATACTCCTGATCAACAAGGCCCGGTAAAGCACTATGTAATAATTCTCCGTAGTCGATGTGTTCATCAATTTGGTCACTTGTGATGATTACTTTAATGTCAGCATCACTTGTCACATGGGAGATTTCACGAGCTTTAAACCGGCCATTATAGAGAACTGGAATTGCACCCAAGAAAGCAGCGCCAAATAGAATTTCGACATACTCAATCGAGTTGGCCATGAGAATTCCTACATGATCTCCTCGCTGTACATCCATCGAGTGCAAAGATTTCGCTATATTTAGGGCTCTGGAGTACAACTCTTCGTAGGAAATGCGCTCATCAGGGAATATGAGAATCGGGCGTTCGGGGTGATTCTCTATAGAAGAAAGAAGCTTTGATGTGATTGGCTTCATTACTTTGGATCATCAACAACTGGTATCTTCATCTTGTTTTCGGGGATCTTTAAGTCTTGCTGGTGAGAAGTAATTTCAGATGTTGTGTTGGTAGCGATTCTGCGTCCGGCTATTCGCCCTAAACTTAGAGCGGGAGTTATCCTCATTCCTCCCATTCCGATGACGGGACCCAAGCCCCCAGCGCAATCACCTACTGCAAATAGATTTGGAATGGGTTCTCCGTAAACATTTAGGACTTGCATGTCACTGGAGACTCTGAAGCCACCGGCTGGAAAGTTAATGCCAACAATCATCCTGCTTGCGTGGAATGGCCCTTCAATTATCCCAATTCTTGGATCAGGAAATATTACTCTTCCAAATTTTGGATCTTTTGTTTCTGTAGATGCAACTAGTGAATTCCATTCTTCAACACATCTGTTTAGACCCTGAGAGTCGCATCCCAGTTTCTTAGCGAGTCCCTCCAAAGTTAGATCTGAAATTGGGTTTTCTGGCATTTCATCAATCAGTTGTTTTTTCCTTCGAAATGTCCTGTCGTCAAAAATGTACCAAGCTAAACGGTTGGGCTGCATGGCAAGTTGTTCCACGCGGTAATCATAAGGCCCGGCTTCATCATGAAATCGTTCTCCTTCTAGATTCACCGCTATTGAGTCCTCTACTAACGCTGAACCCACCATTATTAGGGGTGGAATCATCGTCATATTTATCAAATCACCGCCCACTTCTTGGCCCATAAGGTGGCCGTCGCCGACATCATGCTCCGTTCCCAAATATGGGGTGGACGCCATAATTTCAGGCTGGTATTTAATTCTTATTTCAGGGTTAGCCTGATAACCGCCCGTCGCAAGTACAACAGCCTTTTTTGCCTTATAACTGGCTGTATCAGTAGCTACACCAACAACAGATTCATTAAGTGTTAAGAGTCGGCGAACTCGAGTCTCTGTAATTACTTTGACCCCAGCGGTTTCAAGGGCCTTTTCAAATAGTGATGTAAACATTGTTGTATCTTTAACATCGATCATCCTCTTTACTGAGTGTTGTTTCGGACGTGGTAGAAAGCGATTGAATTCGAATCCTAAATCACGAAGCCATGTGTATGTGTCAGATGATTCCTCTGAGAAGAGCCAAGCTAAGTCTTCGTCAAATGTAATTCCGTATTTTTCGTTTTGTCGGGCGATTTCAGCAACCATATCCTGAACAAATATTTCTGCATTGTCAGTTACCCCTTCTTCAGCTTGCATATCAAAGTTCTGGAAGGCTAAGTAGCCCGTAGAACGTGCAGCGTTGCCTCCTATTTGTGTGTCAGCTTCCAGTAAAATTACAGAAGCGCCGAAGTTCGCAGCTTCGAGAGCAGCTGCCATACCTCCTGGGCCTCCACCGACAACAACTAAATCAGCTTCGTTGATCAATTTTGCATTCCTCCGGGCTCCATGGCTGTTGGGAAGTCTCCTCCTGCCATCCAATTATCAAAGGCTGGTTTCCGAGCTATGTCTACAAGTTCTAGGCGGAGGCGTGTATTCGACAACGTATGATATGTAAACCCAAATGGCCCTTCAGTATCGGGATTGTAATATGTGCCCTCCCATACATATCCGGCATCAGTTAATCGTTGCTGGTCTTCTTGGAGGTTTTCTGTCCAGTATCCCAAGTGGTGTACGCCAAGATCAGCTTCCCCCCAAACAGTTCCTGGAGCAACGCGGATAACCTCGAAATGAGGTGGCCCTGTCGTCGAATACGCCACTTTCATATCTGCTGTTACTATGCCATTCGGCTGTTCACACACCATTTCAAATTCAGTGACTGAAGCCCATTCGAGTCCAAGATTCTGACTTAACTCCTCGAGAGTTTTATCGAAGTCACTTGCAACAATTCCATAATGGTAAAAACCTTTTAAAGGAAACATAAATTACACTCCGTTCGCTGTCCATCCTCCATCAGCAAAAATTGTAGTCCCAGTTACATAAGATGCTCCATCTGAAAGCAAAAAACATGCGACGGACGCCATCTCGTCTGGTTCGCCTACTCGCCCAGCCGGAATACGTCCTTCCAGCCAGGCGACTTGTTCAGGGTCTACTAGTCGCTCTTCTGTCATTGGCGTCCGTATTGCGCCTGGTGCTATGGCATTAACTCTTATTCCTATAGGAGCGCCTTCAATAGCAGCTGCTTTCGTTAAGCCGACAACTGCAGTTTTCGATGCGACGTAGTGAGCTTGAGCTGGAACTGCGATCACCGCATTTACGGATGCTATGTTGACAATTGAAGCAGGGGTAAGACTCGTCGACTCAGATTTGCTCGCTCGATGTCGAAACATTTCCCTAATACCTAACCATGTTCCAGTGATATTGACATCCATATGTCTTTGAAATTCTTCGAAGGTAGTGTCAACAATAAGATTACGTGTTCTAATTCCAGCGCAATTGACTAATCCGTCGAAGGGACCGACTGAGTTAAAGACATTTTCCCAAGATTCTTCGCTTGTAACATCGAGATAAACACCATCCGCCTGTTCCTGCCTATCTGCAGAAATTGTCTCGTGACCGTTTTCTTCCAACTTCTTACATATGGCTAAGCCAATACCTTGAGCTCCTCCTGTCACTAAAACTCTCATTAGTTAATTCTCTCCCATCACGCTGTCATTTCACTCTTAGGGTCATTAGGAGTCACGCTTGACTTCTGGGTAAGCATTACTCCACCTATCAAGATAATCCCGCCAAACGCTGCCCACCAGTCCGGAAACAAACTTAAGACAATCCAAGTCCATAGTAAGGCAGCAAACGGCACTGTATACATGTAGGCAATTGTTTTGCTTGCTTCCAAACGTTGAAGCGCCCAAAACCAGATGTAGTACGGAATTAAAGTCCCTCCGACAACTGTGTAGGTCATCCAACCCCATTGAGATGCGGTGAGTAGGTTCATATCATTAATTGCGCTTGGAAGAAATGGAACCATTACAAGTGTTCCGGCTATGAGGCATATCCCTACTGAACTGAACGGATTTAAATCAGATAATTCCCGTTTCGATATCACAGTAAATAATGCCCACATAAATGGTGACAACAGACAAAGAGTTGCACCCCATGGGTTATCTACTGAAAGCACGCCTGTTCCTGATCCAGCGGTTATGACCAGTAAGGCACCAAAGAAAGCAACAATGAAGCCCAATATTTGTATTGCCTTGAATCTCTCCCTAAGTAGCCACGCTGCAAAAACCGCTGTCCATGCTGGAGAGGTAGTGATAAGAACAGAAGCAAGTGAAGGTGATAGGTAATTCTGAGCATGTACAGCAGGAAGCTGTGACCCTGGAACTCCAAGGGCCCCAAGAAGAAATAATGTACCCAGTTGTCGTTTCTCTACTCTTGGTCGTGATTTCTTAACCAGAGCAAAGATTAGTAGATAGCAGATCGAGATAAGTGCAAATCGAATGGTGACGATCTGCGTTGCATTAATCGTCGGGAGAAGATACGCATACGCTACGAAAACACCACCCCATAGGACAACTGCTATGACGAGGAGAATATGGACCATTTTATTAGTAGCCAAATTTACCCCCAGACACTTAGGGCCACGCTAGTGTTTCAAAGCTAAACATTCATGTTTTACATATTTTGCCAAGATGCACTAAATTGACATCAGTACATAACAACGATTGGAGAGCTCATGGAGGACATTTTGGTAGATCGGCGGGGTGAGGTCCTATGGATAACGCTAAATCGACCTGAGCGACTGAATTCCTACGGACGTCAAACGGTTGACGAAATTATTTTGACCCTTAGAGAAAACATGGATGCAAGAGTTGGGGTAATTACAGGATCGGGGCGTGCGTTTTGTGCTGGAGGGTATTTAGGCAACCTCGCTGAAGCGGACTTTTGGAATGTGCGTTCAATGTTTGTCGGTAGCTTAGAGCTATTTGATGCTTTGAGGAACGCCCCATTTCCAATTATCGCTGCAGTGAATGGAGGAGCTTTCGGCGGAGGTAACGAGCTTGTGGTCATGTGTGACTTAGCAATAGCTGCTGAGAGTGCTCAGCTTGGACAAACAGGTGTGAAAGTCGGAAGTGCTCCCGTTTTAGGCGGGACAAATCTTCTAGCAATGAATATCGGAGAAAAACGAGCTAAGGAGGTTTCCTTCTTATGTAGAAAGTACTCTGCGCAAGAAGCGTTCGATCTTGGCTGGGTGAACAAGGTCGTCCCCGATGATGAGCTTCATGATGAAGTAGAGATTTGGTGTCAGGAAATTATTCAGATGAGCGCTCGATACTTAGAAGTCGCTAAGGCGAGCTCTAACGTCATGTATCACCAGATGAGAGACAATATGGTTAATAGCCTTGGAGCCCTAATTCAAGCAATCGGGTCTCCAGATATGCTCGAAGGTGCAAACGCATTTATGGAAAAGCGAAAACCTGAATTTCCACCCCGCGGAACACGGTAAGTATTCGATGACTAACTACTACGAGGAATACAACCCAACTTTCCCTTCTCGAGCTGATTGGAACTCACCTACTGTTCTGCGAGAGCGGGCACGAAGGCATCCAGATAAAATTTACCTAGACATTCCTTGGGCCAATGAATCCTTTTCATATGCCGAAACTTTGGAAATAGCTGAGCGAGTTGGTTCCGGAATGCTCGCTGCCGGTGCGACACCTGGAGACCGCTTGCTAATAATGATTCCGAACTGTTCTGCTTACATCCTTGCGTGGTTGGGTAGTTCACTAGGAGGCTTAGTGGAGGTACCGATAAATACGGCATACCGCGGCGCATTTCTGGCACATCAAGTCTCCACAACAACTCCATCAATTGCGGTTGTATCTCCAGAGTATGTTGACAGGATACTTGATGTAAGCGACGCCTTCAGTTCCGTAAAGCACTTCTATCTCGTTGGTGATGAGGAAGACGTTATTTCTGGAATCGATAAATTAGCCAATAATGGCATGGGCGCATCCCCATGGTCCGACTTACTATCCTCAGAAATAACCGATCTTCCTGAAGTGAAATACTCTGATCTTGGGTCAATATTTTTTACCTCTGGAACAACCGGGCTTTCAAAGGGTGTAATGATGCCCCACGCACACATGTACCTTTTTGCTGATGAAACTGTTTCTTTAACTCGGCTTACC
>Ga0208261_1000151_pt1 | contig 28862 bp, 7 predicted proteins | sample Knorr_S7_td_DCM__FD_185595 | JGI IMG/M metagenome (GOLD analysis project Ga0208261, IMG submission 185595) | Marine microbial communities from Southern Atlantic Ocean transect - Knorr_S7_td_DCM_ad_131m_LV_B (SPAdes) (version 3) | ecosystem: Environmental > Aquatic > Marine > Oceanic | place...
TTGATACTAGTGGAATTACCCCTGCACCTGCTTCTTTGACTCTTAAGAAGGGTCCAGTGGCAGCATCCAGTGGTGCATTTGGTGGACAATCCTTTATTTTTTCAATTTTGAGTGATATTACTGTTCCTGTCTTAGACGGAATTGCAACTTTTGATGATGTTGAAGTTTATGAAGGAACTTTATTAACTCAAACTTACACATATTCAGCAAGAATACCAAATCAGAAATTTATTTTACCAAATATTGGTGTTGATACTGATTTAATTGCAGTTTCAGTAAAACCAACTGAAGCTTCTGCGACAGAAACAAAATATAGTTCACAAGATAGTCTTTTTGACGTAAAATCAGACTCTAAAGTCTATTTTTTACAAGAAATTGAAGATGAAAGATATGAAATATTTTTTGGAGATGGAATTTTTGGAAAAGCACTCGAAGATGGCAATTTTATCACAATTAATTACATAACTTCTAATGGTGATGCTGCAAATGGAGTAAGTTCTTTCAATTTTTCAGGAAGAATTCAATATACACGTAATGCAAACACTTATAATGTTACAACTGGCATTTCTTTGCTTACAACTGGCATAATTGCTTCTGGTGGAGAAACAATTGAGTCTGTAGAGTCGGTTAGAAAGTTTGCTCCACGAATTTATGCATCTCAAAATAGAGCAATTACCGCAAATGACTATGAATCACTAATTCCAGCAAAAATTTACCCTGAAACAGAGTCAATTTCCGTTTTTGGAGGTGAAGATCTTGTTCCACCCCAATTTGGAAAGGTATTTATTAGTATAAAACCAAAAACTGGTGATTTTCTTCCAAATTTAGTCAAAGAACAGTTAAAATTAAAATTAAAGAAGTATGCAGTAGCAGGAATTGTCCCTGAAATACTTGATTTGAAGTATCTCTACCTCGAAGCAGATTCAAAAATATATTTTAACTCAAATCTTGCAGAATCGGCAGAATCTGTTTCTAGTATTATTCAAAATAATGCTAATAAGTATGCAGAGTCAACAGAGATGAATAAGTATGGTGCCAGGTTTAAATATAGTAAGTTTTTATCTCTTATTGATAATAGTAACGAATCTGTAACTTCTAATATTACAACAATCAATATGAGAAGGGATTTAAGAGTTGTATTGAATTCTTTTGCAGAATATTCAATTGGTTTTGGTAATGAATTTTATATTAAAAGAATGAGTGGATATAATATCAAATCATCTGCATTTAGAATTGCAGGAATATTAGATGATGTTTATATTGCAGATGTTCCTAATACAAATAAATTAAATGGATCTTTATTCTTATTTTCTGTTCCTTCAATAGATTCGCAGTCCCCAACCATTGTTAGAAGAAATGTTGGAACAATTGATTATAAAAAAGGAGTTGTTACTCTCAATCCAATCAATGTTCAATCTGGAATGCTTAAAGATGGACAAACTGTTATTGAAATATCAGCATGTCCTCTTTCTAATGATGTTATTGGATTACAGGATCTTTATTTGCAACTAGATATTAATAACAGTAATTTTGAAATGGTTGTTGATGAAATTTCTTCTGGATTAGATCCTTCTGGTTCTAATTACGTTACTTCTTCAAGTTATGCGAATGGTAGTTTAGTTCGTGCTGGTGGACGTAATGTTGCTACAACAGGAGGATCTGCTATAGCCCCTACTGCAACCACGACTACCACATCTACATCTACGACAAGTCCCACAACCTCTGGTTCAACCTACTAAGATAGAAAAACTATAAAATGTCTAAAAAAAGAATTCAGTTTAATAACGTCGTTCAAAATCAGCTTCCAGGATATGTAAGATCCGACTATCCATTGGTTGCTGAGTTTTTAAAGTCATATTATCAAGGACAGGAATATCAAGGTGGGCCAATTGACTTGGTTCAGAATATTGATGAATATACAAAAGTTAGTGAACAGGTTGGTCTTACTGAACATGTTGGATTAGGTGCTTCTATAGGTATTGTTAATGATACGATTGAAGTTGATATGAAAGAAAATCCTACAGGAACTTTGGGATTTCCAGATTCTTATGGTCTATTGAAAATTAATAATGAAATTATTACTTATACTGGAATAACTACTTTTGCTTTTACTGGTTGTGTTAGAGGATTTGTTGGTGTTAGTTCATATCAAAATGATACTAATCCTGAAGAATTAGTATTTGAATCTACATCTGCAGAAGAACATAGCAAAGGTGATTCTATACAAAATTTAAGTTCTTTATTTCTTAAAGAATTTTTAGTTAAAACTAAGCACCAACTTGCTCCTGGATTTGAATCAAGAAAATTATCTTCAGATCTAGACCAAAATATTTTTATAAAACAGTCAAAAGATTTTTACTTAAGTAAAGGTACTGATAGAGGTTTTGAAATTCTATTTAAAGCTTTATATAATGAAAATGTAAAAATTATAAGACCATCTGAATTTCTTTTTACACCATCTAATGCAAATTATAAAATAACAAGAGATTTTGTTGTAGAACCAATTTCTGGTGATCCAATGAATCTTGAATTATCTACATTATATCAAGATACATATCAAGATCGTAATATTGATAAAGCTTATGCCCCTATAACTCACGTTGAACCTATCAATGTTAGTGCTGGAACTACATTTTATAAGTTAAGTATTGATGCAGGATATAATAGAGATTCTAGAGTAGAAGGTTCAACATATGGAACTTTTGTAACACCTCCTAGAACAAGAGTGATTGGAGAGGTTGGTGTAGGTATCACTGTTGTTGATGTAGACTCTACAGTTGGATTTGGATCAACTGGAGAATTGCATTTTAAATATATTGACAATACTACAGGAGTAAGTTCATATACATCAAAAAGTTTAACTCAATTCTTCGGACTTAGTGGAATTGGAAAAACTATTTTAAGTGGTGAAACTATTGGTATTAATACCTTTGCATATGGAAGATCTGTTTTAGATTTTGATGATACAATTGAAGTAAGAATTACATCAGTTATAGACAGTGTTGATTATGAGAATACAAATTGCCTTTTTGAAGAAGGCGATACTATAAAGATAAAAACTTTAGGAATTGGTGATACTGGATATAAAGTAAAAGAATGGTTCTATAATGTTTCTCCTGTATATCAAGTTGATAGTATTGTTCTTAAAGATTCATCAGATTTTACTTATGAAATAACTTTAACCACTGATCATGATTTTAAAGTAGGAGATAAGTCTGTTGCTATTTTAGTTGGTAGTGATGGTAGAAATTTACCAGTATCTGATATAACACAATTAACATCTGCAAGATCATTTGTTATTAAAGGGCAAGGTCTAATCAATGAAGATTTAGATTATACTATAGAAAGGCAAATTCTAAAAACAAATGCTATAAATTTTCCAGAGGCATCTGCGTATGCTACAAATATACAAAATGTATATAAAGAAAAAAATAGTGAAAAATTACTTATAGCATCTCCATCTATTCCAACATATGGTTCTCAATCACTTGGTGTTAATGATGGGAAAATTGTTTTTAGTGGAAGTTTTAGTGGTGATGAATATGAAGTTATAACGAATGCATCAACAAGTCCATCTGGAGTTCCTATCTTTGATCATGGATTCTATACTGGTGATGCAATTTATTATACACCACAAATAATCAATAATGCTTATGTAGATCCTACTAGTGGAACTTCTATCGACAATTTTGTTGTTAAATCATCTTTGATGGATGAAGGTCTTTATTTTGTAAAGAGAGTAAATGAAACAACACTTAAATTTGCAAAAAGTGGTTCAGATCTTTATAATGAAAAGTTTGTTACTCAAGAGCAAGTTGGTATTGTAACTGATAATAAAATATCTCCATTTAAATTTAATAATAAAACTCTAACCTCACAAAAATTAGTAAGAGAAGTATGTCCACCAGATAATACAGGAACTGTATATGAAACCACACCTGGTCATACTGGTATATTGGTAAATGGTGTAGAAATTCTAAATTACAAATCCTTTGATCAGGTTCATTATGGGGAACTTAAAGGTATAGATGTTCTTGCAGGTGGAAAAGATTTTGATATAATTAATCCACCATTCTTACATATCAAAGATTCTGTTGGAACAGGAGCTACTGGATATGTTGCTGTATCTGGAGAGTTAAAAGGTGTTAGAATTATTGATCCTGGATTTGATTATCAATCAAAACCAACCATAAAAATTGCTGGTGGTAATGGATCAGGAGCTGATGTTTCTGTAAACATGCAATCTGTAGAACATTCAGTTTCTTTTGAATCTGATTCTCCTAGAGTTATTCTTAATACAAGTTCAAGTTTACCTTCTACAATTGGATTTACCACTTATCACAAATTAAAAAATGCAGAAGAAGTAATATATGTTACAGACAATCAAGAAGTTGTTGGTGGATTAACTACTAGTTCAACTTACTTTGCTGCAGTTGTTGGTAGTGGTGGAACAACTATCAGACTTCATAAAGATGAAGCGGGAGCTCTTGCAGGTATTAATACAATCGCATTAACATCTAGAGGAGTAGGAAAACATTTTATAAAATCTATTAATAAAAAATCTATAGTTGAATCTATTAACATAATTTCAGGTGGAAGTGAATATCAAAATAAAAAAAGAACTACTACATCTGCAGGTATAGATACATCTTCAAATTGTATTAATATTAAAAATCATGATTACCAATCTGGAGAAATTGTCAAATATACCACTAATGGAACACCCATAGCAGGTCTTACAACTGATACTGATTTTTATGTTACTAAAAAAGATGATGATAGTTTTTATCTATCAAGTGTTGGAGTAGGAACTACTACTAGTGATTTTTATTACAAAACTAAACAATATAGATCTCTTACATCTATTGGAGTAGGAACCCATACTTTTAATTATCAAGATATTACTGTAAGTATTACAGGAGATGTTGGAATATCTTCAGTAGGATCTGATACTTTTGAATTAAAGGTTCAACCCATATTTAGAGGTGAAATAACATCAGTTCATTTATCAAATAATGGTGTCGGATATGGTGCATCTGAAATTATCAATTTTGTTAGAGAACCAGAAGTAACTCTATTATCTGGGTCTAACGCACAATTGACTCCTATCATTAGTGGTGGAAAAATTATTGAAGTTATTGTTGAAAATAAAGGTAGTAATTATAATTCACCTCCAAATTTACAAATAAATGGAAGTGGTTCAGGTGCTGTAATAACTCCTATTTTAAAGGTAGTAGATCTTAATGGAAATGCTTCATCGGTTGGTATAGGAACAACTGTTAATTATGTTTTAGATACTGTTAATATAATACATCAGGGAGCTGGATATGATACATCAACTACTTCTATTGATGTTATAAATTCTGGATCTGATAGTAAATTACGTTCCCATATTCAAAAATGGAATGTTAATTTATTTGAAAAATATTATCAAACTCAACAAATTACCGATGATGATGGAATTATAAAAGATGGTAATATTGGACTACAATACAATCATTTATATGCTCCTAGAAAATTAAGACAAACTGTTTATGCAACTAATCAAGAAGGTGAATCTTTATATGGTGAACCAGATCTAAAAAAAGTTAATGGTCAAGAAACTCAATCGGACAATCACTCTCCTATTATTGGTTGGGCATATGATGGCAATCCAATATATGGACCTTATGGGTATATGAAGAAAGAAGGTGGAACTGTAACTCAGATGAAATCTGGTTATGTAGAAGAAGCTTCAATTAAGGAAAATAGACCACCATTAAGTGTTTTTCCTGCAGGATTTTTCTGTGATGATTTTACATATAAAAAAGTAAGTGATGAAACTATTCTGGATGAAAATAATGGAAGATTTTGTGTAACTCCACAATTCCCAAGTGGAACTTATGCATACTTTGCAACAATAGATGATTCTGGTTCAGAACAGGGTGGACAATTCAATACATTTAAATTACCAGTATATCCATATCTTATTGGTCAAAATTATTATTCAACCCCAAATGATTTTAATTTATTAACAACTTCAAATCAAGATGATTATAATTTAGAAAATAGTAAATGGTGTAGAAATACCACTCCTTACAATTTAATCTATAATGATAAAGCATATTACCCATATATGCCCCTTCCAGATAACTTATCCCAAACTATTGATGTTTCAGGGACAAAACCTGGTTCTTTGGAAAGTATTGGAATCGAAACAGGTGGAAAGAATTATCAAGTTGGTGATAAAGTAGTTTTTAATAATACTGGTAGTAGAGGCATTGGTGCAGCTGCTAAAGTATCAAGACTTCTTGGTAAATCAGTAAGTAGTGTAAGTGCTGCTACTAGTAGTATAACCAATGTAGAAATATATCCTTCAAGTCAAAAGGGAATTTATAGTATTGTTTCTACAGAACCTCATGAATGGGTTAATCGTGATATTATTACAGTTACTGGATTATCAACAACTTCTTCAGAAATTGGTGGTGTTTATAATGCTGGAATAACTTCTACCAAACTTAATGTAACTGGATTGGGAACCACTGCTGTTGCCATTGGAACTGATGGTGCTACAGGTATAGTAACTCATATTGATGTTCGTGGAGATTTATCAAAACTTCAATCTAATGATATTCTTGGAATTGGAACAGAAACTTTAAAATTATTAAACGTAGAGCCTCTTCTTTCTAGAATTAGAGTTCTAAGAGCTTTTAATGGAGTTACAGGAGTTTCTCATACAGTAACCTCTGAAATTCTTGAAGATCCTAGAAGACTTACTATTAATTCAGGATTTACTTCTGAATATGAATATAGAGTAAACAATCAAATTTATTTTAATCCTGCTGATTCAGTTGGTTTAGGAACAAGGTCTGGAGTTGGTATTGGAACTACAATTGCATTTAGTAATCCTGGAATTGGTATAACTCAGAAGTTTATTCAAACAAAAGCAATTTATCTCCCTGATCATGGATTGAAGACTGGTGATAAATTGACATATTCTCCTAATCAAGGAGAAGGTCTTAATATTAGGTGGGATGGATCAGACGCTGTTTATACAGGTATTAATACATTAACAAATGGTCAAACACTTTATGCTGCTGCCATTACTGAAGACTTAATAGGCATATCCACTGTTAAGGTTGGTTTAGGTAGTACAGGTACTTTTGTAGGCATTGCAAGCACACAGAGGGGTAGTACAACAGTATTCTTCTCTGGTTTGGGTACTGGTGTCTATCATAGCTTTAAGACTAATTATGACGTTATTACTGGAGAAATACGTAAAGTCACTGCTACAGTTTCTACAGGTGAAACGCATGGTTTGTTAAACTATGAAAATGTTTACATGGATGTTGTTTCAGGTCTTACAACAACAGTTATTGTTAAGTATAATGATTATAATAGAAGGATGGTAATTGATCCAAAATCATTTACTGCTTCTGGAGTTAATACTACATCAAATTCATTTACGATTAATGATCATGGTTATGAAACTGGTGATAAGATTATTCATACAGCATCCACTCCTGCTGGTGGTTTGGATGATAATGGAATTTACTATATTGTTAAAGTTGATACAGATAGTTTTAAATTAACTAATACAGATTATGATGCTAATGAACCAAAACCAGATGTAATAGGAATTACTAGTACTTCTGCAGGAACAATAAATCCAATTAATCCACGAATAAAAGTATATAAAAACTCTAGGGTTGAGTTTGATCTTTCTGATGCTTCTTTAGGATATGTTGCACAATCAACAAATTATCCAGCATTTGTAATGAATTTATATAGTGATAAAAATTTAACAAAACAATGGAATACATCTCCAGAATCTACAACTTTCAATTTTACAAGAAATGGAACTGCAGGTGTATCCACTGACGCTAAAGTTACTTTATCTGTTACTAAAGATATTCCAGAAACACTTTATTATAAATTAGATCCTGTATTTGAAAGCACATTACCAATTATCAAAAAGGAGATAATTTCTGATACAGGTGTTTTATCTGGAAATGAAATACAACTTGTAGATAGTGAGTACAATGGAAAACAATCAATAACAGTAGGTTCTACTAATCAATTCTCATATACTTTAAGAAAATCTCCCGAAAGAACTTCTTATGGAACTACATCATTTGTATCATATGAAACTGATAGTTCAACTGCATATGGTGCAATTGCAGATTTTAAAATAGGTAATCCTGGTAGAAATTACTATAATCTTCCTGGCATATCTACAATTAATAGTGAAGTTGGTAGTGGTGCAATTATTGAAGCATTGAGTACTTCAATAGGAAAGGTTAAAAAATTAAAGGTTAAAGATATTGGATATGATTTCCCATCAGATACTACATTAAAACCAGATTCTGCTTTACCCCAGATTATTAAAATAGATGCTTTGATGTCTATTGAATCTATTGGAATAACTTCTTTTGGAAGAGGTTATATCTCTGCACCAGAGTTAATTCTTATTGATGGAAAAACTAATAAACCAGTTCTAGATGCTGATTTGAAATATACTTTAGGAAATCCTGAAGTAGAAATTTTAAAGAATACTAAAGGTATTAGTAATACAGAACCTACTATTATCACTGATAGGAATAGTAATGGTATTGGAATTGCTACTGTTGGATTTAATACTGAAAATTATGATGTAACAGTACAATTGTCTGTTGGATTTAGCACTGCTGATACATTCCCAATTGCAGTTGGTGATGAGGTCTTCATAGAAGGTGTTGGTGTAGGAGTTGGTACAACTGCACTTGGATATAATTCTGAAAATTATAATTATAATCTCTTTACTATAACAGCAGTTGATGAAAACTATGGAGGAATTGGTACTGTTACATATAATCTTTCCAATTACTTTACTGGATTAGCTCCTGGTTTATCTGCAGGAACATTTGATTTTGTTAATTCTTCTGGAAGAATCGTTCCTAAGAAATTCATGCCCACATTTGATATTAAATTGACACCAAATGATTTTTCACAAAATGAAGTAGTTACTGGATCTATCAGTAGTGCTAGAGGAAATGTTGAAAATTGGAATCCAAATACTGGTATTTTAAGAGTTTCTAATACAGATGGGTTTATAGTTAATGATATTATAAAAGGATTATCCTCATCAACTCAAGGTCTTGCTTCATCTATAAAAACATTTGATTCATATATTAAACTAAATGCAACTTCAAGAGTTGAGAAGGGATGGGAAACTGATTCTGGATTCTTCAATGCTCATATTCAGAGAATCCAAGATAGTGATTATTATCAAAATCTTTCTTACTCATTAAGTTCTAGAGTTGATATAGAAACATGGGATGATCCTGTTTCTACTTTAAATCATACATTAGGGTTTAAAAAATTCTCTGATTATCAATTAGAATCAACTTCTTCTGCTAGGGTTGGATTATCAACGGAATTGTCTGATGTTTCTGTGGTAAATGATCTTTATGGTATTGGTGATTTGAATTGTGTATATGATTTTGATTTAGTATCTGAGAATGCTTTAGATATTACAGGAAGTGATGCTTTCTCTACAGAAATAACTTTCTCAAGTAGAATTTTAAAAGATTATTCTGAATCCGTTGGAAATAGGGTAGTATCCATAGATGATTTTAGTGGTACTTTCAATAGTAACCCTAGAGCTACAAGATTTAGCACTATTAATAGATGGACATTATCGGAAAGGAGAGCATTAAAATATATCACTTATGTAAGAGACAAGAGATTTGGTGCTCAAAGACAATTGATGATTGTTGATATTATTCATGATGATGTTCAAGGATATATTAACCAATATGGAAGAGTTGAGTCTGTATATGATCAAGGAGATTTTGATTTTGCTGTTTCTGGTAGTGAAGGTCAATTAAACTTCTATCCAGTAAAATATTCTGTTAATGATTATTTTGTTGCCACTCTTTCTTACAATCTTGATGATAATTTATTAAGCACTGGCAGCACTGTTATTGGTCCCTCTCTAATTGATTCTGAAAGTGTAACAATAGGAACAGGAGTTGCATCTACAACAATTGTTGGTATTGCAAGCACTTATAGATCTGCAAAGGTTATTATTAATATTAATCCAGATATTAGTGGTAAAGAACATGAATATAATCAATTGAACATTATTCATAATGATGATGAAGTTGATATAATGGAGTATGGAAGATTAACAACTGTTACTACTCCAGAAGCAATTGGTGGATTAGGTACTTATCGTGGTTATATTGATGGTTCTACTTTAAAGGTAGATTTTATTCCTAATGCTAGTGTGGGTATAGGGACAACTGGTGTTATTAATACCATTGTTGTTGGTATGGCAGATTCTACTTCTACGGGTATTGGAACAGTTGATCTTAAACATGCAAGATTAGAATCTAGAACAACTGCAATTGATTCTTCATCATCTCCTGGAATTACAACTATCGGTGAATATCCTTCTGATTATGAAGCTGCTTATGGAACTATTCAAGTTACTGATGCAACAAATCAAGTTTATTGTATGTTTGAGTATGCAGTAGTTACTGATTATGTGGATGGTTCTACAACAGAGACATATGATGTAGATTTTGCTAATGTTGCTTCTGGAGTTTCTCCAACTGGATTAGGAACATTTGGATCTAAAGTATCTTCTGCAGGAACTGTTTCATTACTTTTTACTCCTGTAGCAAGCATTAATGCACAAGTTAATGTGTATATGAATGCTGTAAGAATACAAGATGATACAAAGGATACACTTGATTTCAATAACGGAACTATTGAAAGTGGATTTGGTGATTACACTGGAACAGAAAGTGCTGTATTAAGAGCATTTGGATTATCACATAAAACTGATCCAATCTTTAGAAAACCATTTGATGGTAGTAGTGCAGGTATAGTTAATACTACAAATAATACTATCAATCTTCCAAATCATTTCTTTGTTACAGGTGAAGAACTTGTTTATACAAATCCTGGCACTGGATATACTATGGCAATTGGAGTTGCTTCTACTGATGGATTTACTGGAGTTGGTACAACTACTTTATTACCAAGTAAAGTATATGCAGTTAAGATTGATGATGAAACCATTAAGCTTGCAGAGAGTGTCTCTAAGGCACTTCAGACCGTCCCAGAGGTGGTTGATATTACAAGTGTAGGTATTGGAACTTCTCACTGTTTTAATGCTGTTAATCAGAATAAGAAAGCTCTTATTTCTTTGGATAATATTATTCAATCTCCCATCGTTTCAACCGCAGTAACAACTCATTTAGCAAATCAGGTATTTACTACTGATGATAATATTGAGTTTGCAGGAATTACATCATTCTTTGGTGGAGATTTAATTAAAATTGGAAATGAAATACTTAGAATTGATGCTATTGGTCAAGCAGGAAATGATAATCTCATTAGAGTTAGACGACCTTGGGCTGGAACTGCTTTAGCAGGATATGGAACGGGAGCTTTAGTTACTAAAGTAGATGGTAATTATAATATTGTTGATAATACACTAAACTTTGTAGAAGCACCTTATGGTAATGTTCCTTTAAGTACCTCTACAAACCCACCTGATTCAAGGGATTGGACGGGAATTGCGACTGGATCTAGTTTTGAAGGAAGAACATTCATGCGTTCTGGTGTTCCTGATACATCAAATGAACCATATTATAGAAATTATATTTTTGATAGTCTTTCTTCTCAATTTACTGGTCAAGTGTCAGACTTTACATTAGAGTCTGGTGGATCAAATATAACAGGAATTGTAACTGATACTGCAATTGTTCTTATTAATGATGTTTTCCAAACTTCAGGATCAACTAATGAATATACTATTATTGAAGATGCGACTGTTGGTGTAACAACAATTTCATTTACTGGTACTGGAAGTTCTACTACCGATGCAAATGTAGGAAATCTTCCTAAAGGTGGAATAATTGTTTCTGTAGGTTCTAGTGAAGGATTTGGATATCAACCTCTAGTTGCTGCTGGTGGAACAGTTACAGTTGCTGCTGGTGGTACTATTCAATCTATTAGTATTGGTAATACTGGTTCTGGTTATAGGGCAGGTATTCAAACAGTTAATGTTGGTATACAAACGATTAGCCGTTCTGGAACTAATATTATAGGAATTGGTACAGCACAAATTACTACTGGACATATTACAGGAATTGCTGTTACTAATCCAGATCATATATTCTATTCAACTAGAAGAGTAGCAAATGTTGGATATAGTTCCGTAACTGGTATATCTACGATCACTACACAAACTGATCATGGATTATCATCAGGTGATGAAGTAACACTTTCTGGTATTGCCTTTACTTGTGACTACTCACCTAGAATTGGTATTCATACCGCAGTCTATGATAATATATCTGGTATTATGACAGTTACGACTGCTGTTGGGCATGGATTATCAACTAGTGGTCAGAAGAGTGTTGTCATCTTTACTGGATTAGCATTTACTTGTGGATTGGATAATGGAGCATCTACTCATTATTATCCAAGAGGACAAGATCCTGCATATCATACTGCAGTTAAGATTACTAAGGATGGTGCTAAGAAAACTGTAACTGGTGCAGTCTATAATCCTACAACTGGCATCATGACAGTTACTTCCCCTAGTCATGGAATCTCTAATAATGATAAAGTAAAATTTGAACCTAATTCTTTAATATTTACTTGTGATAAGGATAATTATGCCACTTCACACCCATATCCTAGAAGATCAGATACGATTGCTAGTCAGTGGATATTAGCTACTAATGTAACCACAAATACCTTTAGAGTTAATGTTCTTCCTGTAGCACCTTCAACTTACACTGGAATCCATAGTTTTGTCAGTGCAGTTGCTAATGGACTTACACATAATGATGGAGACATTGCAATTGATGTAGGATATGCTGCTAATAGTGATAACTTTACTCATCAGTTTGTATCTGCTACTTCTGGTGCTGTAGTTGCAGGTGGTTCTTATGCTCACAGATTTATTGGTTCAGATCCTGCTGCTGTTATTAGTGGTGGTGATTATAATCATACATTTGTAAGTTCTGGTATTGGAAGTATAAGTGTAACAGGTATTGGAACTACAACTGCGACTGATGCAACATACAATGCTTCTACTGGAAACTTAGTTCTTACTATTCCTTCACATGGACTTTCTGATAGTGATACTATTGGAATTGCTACTGGAGGTATTGTATTTACTTGTTCGATGGATAGTCATACTTCAAATCATCCTTATCCTCGTTCAACAGATCCTATTGCAGGAATTACTACTGCAATTACAGATTATACAACCAACACTATCACTGTTTATGTTGGAACTTCTGCAACTGTAACTCATAATGTTAGTGATGCTAGTTACAATCCTGATACAGGTGCTTTGGTTCTTTCAATTGCTAGTCATGGATTATCCGCAGATACTAGTATTAGATTAAAAGAAGAGAGTTTGAGATTTAGGTGTGAATTTGATGATTATGCAACAATTCATCCATATCCAAGATATACTGATCCAGGATTTAGTACTTCTATCAATATTGATTCAAAAACAGATGATACTATTACCCTTAATGTAGGCACATCTAAGACTGCTCTTTATAGTATTTCTACTGCTTCATATAGTGCTACTTCTGGAATATTAACAGTAAGTATTGGTGCAGGTCATAGTTTACGTATAGGACAAAGTATTGGTATAAAAACTGAATCTTTATCATTTAGATGTTCGAGAGATAATTATGCAACTGTGCATAGATATCCTAGAAAACCAGATCCTTATTACACAGGAACACAAGTTACTGCTGTTGGTGTAGGAACCACTACGTTTGAAGTTAATATCGGTGTTTCTACTGTTCCTACTTTCTATGTTGGACTGGGATCTGTTCAGTCTGCTATTATAGCTCCTAGATTAAATAACAATTCTGCAAGTAAATTTGATGTTGCAGCAAATGGAAGTGAAGTTCTACGTGTTATTGATAGTAAGACATTTGAGACTCAAACTGGAATATCAACTAGAAATCATATCTATGCTAGAGGTGGGTATGTAAATGGATACAATAAGGTAGTCTTTGATGATCCATTATCATATAGTGGTATTGGTTTAACTTATAGTGATACATCTAGTGGAATTGGAACTGGTGCAACAATTGATATTGTTGTTGGACAGGGTTCTAGTGTAATTAGTTTTACTATTCAAAATACTGGTAGTGGTTATGGTAATCTTCAAAAATTAACAGTTCCTATTGGTGGTACTACAGGTATTCCAACTGATCCAAGTAAAACCTTTACTGAAATGTTGATTGATATTGAAAAAGTCTTTAGTGATGAATTTACTGGATGGTCTGTTGGTCAATTGGAAGTTCTTGATAATGTTGAAAGATATATTGATGGTGGTAGAACTGATTTCCCATTAACTGTTAATGGAGAATCAACTTCAATTGTTGCTAAGAAAGGATCTAAGATTGATGTTCAAGATCTTCTATTGGTATTTGTTAATAACATTCCTCAAGTTCCTGGTAAAGGATATAAGTTCCCTGGTGGTAGTGTAATTACATTTACTGAAGCACCTAAAGTTGGCGATACAATTGAAATTATTTTCTATAAAGGAACAGGTGGTCAAGACGTTGTTGATAGAAAGGTTATTGAAACTGTAAAACAAGGTGATGATTTAACTGTTGGACGTTTACAAACTCAAGATACTTGGTTACAAGAAGTTGCTAGGGTTCCTATTAGCGTTGATTCTACTGATGTTGTTTCAACTCCTCCATATTATGGACCAGGTAATAGCAACAATTCTGAATTAGAAAGACCAGTTAATTGGTGTAGACAAACTGAAGATAAAATTATTAATGAGAAAGGTGTTGGAAAGGATAGGGAACTTTATGAACCTGTTATTAATCCATACTCACCTATTATAAAATCAGTAGGAATAGGGTCAACAGTCATCTACGTTGAAAATGCAAGACCATACTTTGATCCATATGATGAAGTTAATAATGTATCACCAACATCTGATGACTTTACTTTCCAAAAGAAAGTTAAGTTGATTTCTCAAGAAGATAAAATTGGTGCTGCTGGTACTGCAATAGTATCTGGTCTAGGAACAATTTCTTCTGTTGCTATTTCTACAGGTGGTGTTGGTTATAGCACTGCTACAGTAAGTTTTGCTACTACATCATTAAGTGGTAATGAGGTTGGTGTTGGTTCAACATCTACAACTGCTTTTGGATCTCCAATAATTGGTGCTGCTGGAACTATAACTGGTATTGCAATTACTAGTGTTGGTGCAGGTTATACATCATCTAATCCACCAATGGTTCTTATCAGTCCTCCAACATGGTCTGAAGAGGAAAATAAAGTTGATTACTATCAAGGCGATTCTGGCATTATTGTTGGATTTGGTACTACTACAATTGGAGCTGGTTCAACCAACTATCAATTGATATTTGACTTACATATTCCTCTCGGTTCTGATTTAAGAGACTCTAATATTACTGGTACTGCAGTTACTATTAGTGGAATATCCACAGGTGACTTCTTTATAGTTAATAATTCTACAGTTGGTAGTGCAACTACATCAATCAATTCTGTTGATACTGGTGGTGCTGTTATTGGAGTTGGAACTCAATTCCTAAATAACGTTTATGAAGTTAATAATTATGAAATAGTTCAAGCTGCAACAGGAGTTGGAACTACAGGTGTAGGAATAGGTACAACTCACCTTAATAGGGTGTTTGTAAAAGTAACCAACTTTAATACTTGGAGTGGTCAATGGCCTACTTTCAGTGGTGCTGGTATTCAAACTGGTAATTACTTTGGAGCATATAGTTGGGGTAAGATTAATCTAACCTCAAGATCTGAGAGTAATACTTATACTGCATATACATTAGGAGGAACAGGTGGAATTTCTACTTCTCCAGTAGTAAGACGATCTGCTTCCCTTAAATATAAGCAATATAAAACTCCTTGATCAAATCATTAATAAATAAAGAAAAATCTCTGTCCAAATGGCTGCTATAATAACTGATCAAATTAGAATATTAAATGCAAAGAATTTTATTGCTGGAGTAACTTCTAGTACAAATGCATATTATTCTTTTGTTGGGTTGCCAAATCCTACTGATGTTGCAACTGATTGGAATACAACTCCACCATCCCCCAAAGATAGTTTTTCGGAAGAAAATAATTATTGGGATACTATGGTCGCATTAAAGAAAATAAATTCTGAAGATGCAAAACAAGTTGTTACCAAAAGAGTGTGGTCATCAGGAACTACCTATGACATGTATAGGGGAGACTATAGTAGAACAAATACTGCTCCAGTTTCGGGGGCAACTAATTTATATACATCAACTTATTATGTGGTAAACAGTGATTATAGAGTTTATGAATGTCTTCAAAATGGTACTGATCCAGATAATCCTAATGGAAGACCATCTTTAGATGAACCAACGTTTACTGATTTGGAACCAAAATCTGCTGGAAGTAGTGGTGACAATTATATATGGAAATATCTTTATACAATTAAACCATCCGATATTGTAAAGTTTGATTCTACAGACTTTATGCCTGTTCCTAAAGATTGGTCAACAAGTAGTGATAATGCAGCAGTTAGAGATAATGCAGTTGATGGATCTATTAAAATTGTAACAGTTACTAATAGGGGAGTGAGTATTGGTCCTGTAGGTGGTACTGAATATCGAAATGTTCCTATTAAGGGAGATGGAAGTGGTGCAGAATGTACTATAACTACAACTAACGATCAACAGGTTGATACCATAGTTCTTTCTAAGCAAGGATCTGGGTACACTTATGGAAGTGTTGATTTAGAAGCAGGATCTGTTCCTACAGGAAGCACTAGACCTTTGTTTGATGTTATTATTCCACCTCAAGGTGGGCATGGATCTAATATTTACAGAGAACTTGGTGCTTACAATGTTTTATTATATTCTAGAATTGAAAATGATAATGAGAATCCTGATTTTGTAACTGGAAATGATATTGCTAGAGTTGGTGTGGTATGTAATCCTCAACAATACGATTCTACTTCACTTTTAAGTTCTGATAAGGCAAGTGCTCTTCGTGCTTTGAGATTAGCAGGAACTGGTTATAGCTCTGCTACATTTACAGCAGATTCATATGTCACTCAAACAATTGCAACTGGATCAACTGCAGTGGGAAGAGTTGTTAATTACGATCAAACTACTGGAGTTTTAAAATATTGGCAAGATAGATCTCTTTCTGGTTTTAACACTGCTGGATTAGGAGTAACAGATCCTCAATATGGATTTAATTTAAATGCATTCACTGCTTCTCCTAGTACTGGTGGAAGTGTAGAAATTACTCCTTCATCTGGATCTACTCTAGAGATTGATACTGGGTTTACGGGTCTATCTACCGTAATAAATAATAGGACATATTATCTTGGTCAGAGTTTTACTGAAGGTATTGCCAATCCTGAAGTTAAAAAATACTCAGGAAATATTATTTTTATTGATAATAGACCAGCTATTACTCGGTCAACAAACCAAAAAGAAGATATCAAAATAGTTTTGCAGTTCTAAAAAATCATGCCACAGCAAACCAACTTAAATGTAGCCCCATACTTTGACGATTATGATTCGTCTAGTGATTTTTATCGGGTTTTATTTAAGCCAGGATATCCTGTCCAAGCTAGAGAATTAACAGCTCTTCAATCCATATTACAAAATCAAATTGAAAAGTTTGGTCAACATTTTTTTAAAGAAGGTGCAAAAGTAATACCTGGTAATACTGGATATAATCGTATATATTATGGCATACAGATTAATAATAATTATCAAGGAATTCCTGTATCAGCTTATGTTGATCAATTAGTAGGAACAAAAATAACAGGTCAAAGATCTGGTGTAAGTGCTGTTGTAGATAAAGTTTTATTAGCAGAAGATTCTGAAAGAGGTCAACTTACTCTTTATATAAATTATCTAACATCCAACACATCAAATAATTCTACTCAAGTATTTTCTGATGGAGAGGAATTAACATGCTCAGAAATAATAACTTCAGGATTATTAGGTAATACTGCGATTGCTGCTGGGGCTCCATTTGCTCGTACAGTAACAAGTAATGCTGCTGTAACTGGATCTTCATTTCAAATTCAAAATGGTGTATATTTTGTTCGTGGTCAATTCTGCAATGTAAATCAAGAAACACTTCTTCTTGATCAATATAATAATACTCCAAGTTATAGGGTAGGATTATTTGTAAATGAAGAGATAATTAATGCAGATATAGATGAAAGTTTAAATGATAATTCACAAGGATTTAATAATTACTCTGCACCAGGTGCTGATAGATTAAAAATATCTTTAAGTTTATTTAAAAAATCTACTGATGATTTTGATGATAATAGTTTTGTTGAATTAGCAGTAATAAATGATGGTGTTCTTAGAACTCAGAGAAAGGGATCGGCAGGAGGAGCTGCTCTTGGTGGATTTAGTGGAGTATATTCAAAAAACTTTGATTTAACCGATACTCTTGCAAGAAGAACTTTTGATGAAAGTGGTAATTATGATGTAAAACCTTTTGATGTTACTCTTTTAGAATCTTTAGATGATAATATTGGAAATAGGGGAGTATTTAAAGCAGGTCAATTTACACCAGGTGGAGAAACTCCAAGTGATGATTTGGCATTATATAAACTTTCTCCAGGTAAAGCTTATGTAAAGGGTTATGAGATTGAAACACTCAACCCAACATTCCTTGATGTACCTAAACCAAGAGATGTAAACACATTAAAAAATCAATCAATAATTTATAATACTGGTCCAACATTTAAAATCAATAGTGTCTTTAGAACTCCCACAGTAGGTATTGGTAGTACATATGTTCTAAGTTTAAGGGATGAAAGGGTTGGTGTAAACTCTGAAAGTGCTCCAGGACAAGAAATTGGTCTTGCGAGATTATATGATTTTAGACTTGAATCTGGATCATATGAAGTTGCAGAAAGTGATAGAGCTAAAAATCAGTGGGATATATCATTATATGATGTACAAACTTTTAGTGAACTTACATTAAATCAACCTATTACACAATCTGTTCCTGCTTTTATTGAAGGAAAAAGTAGTGGAGCAACTGCCTTTCTTGTAGGCTCAGTTACTTCTGGGGTAGGATTAACTGTTTATGAGAAAAATGGTAATTTTATTGCAGATGAACAATTAATAATTAATGGTATTAATAATGGAAGAACTGCAATAGGAATTACTGATTATACAGTTTCTGATGTTAAATCTCTTTATGGAACTGATGATAATACAATTGGTATTAACACCTTTAGTGCAAATATAATACCATCTGTTTTGACTGATGTTGGTATTGCTACTATTGGTATAGACAAAGGAGCAGCAGGAACTTTAATAAAAAGTACTAATCCTAATTTCCCAGGTATTACTACTATTGGTAATCTTATTCAATATAGTGATCTTGATATATCAGAAGATCCTATTTTAGCAAGAGTAGTTAGTGTAACTTCAAACTCCATTTCTGTTGTTGGTGTTGCTACTGTTACTGGAGTGTGTAATGGTGGATTACCTATCGTTGGTTTAAATTCAGAAGGAGAATCATTAACTGGTATTACAACAGCAGCAGCATTTAAGAATGTAAGTGATTTAAAAGTTTTATCAACCAAATTTGATGTTTCTACTGATAATACTTTAGTCACACGACTTTCTAAGTCAAATATATCTAATGTTGATTTAACTGGTGCATCAGTTGTTATAAGAAAAACTTTTAATGTTAATATTAGTAGTGGTAGATTTGAAACTCCTATTCCTACGATTGATACAAATGAATCTTTCCAACCATTTACTCCAAAGAGATATTCTTTGATTGGTGCAGATGGTAAGACTCATGAATTAACAGCAGATCAATTTGATTTTGGATCTGGAAATACTTGTCAGATCCGTGGTTTAACTGATCCTCCTGCTGCAAATAAAGGAGCAACTTTAATTGCTACTATTAAAAAGCAGAAACCAAAAGCAAAACAGAAGATAAGAAATAGGGTTAAATCTGTAGTTATTAATTATTCTAATGATGCTGCTTCTGGAATAGGAACTACTACATTAAATGATGGATTGACATATGGTTCTTATCCATATGGAACAAGAGTTCAGGATAAAAATATATCAATAAATGATGCTGATATTATAGAAGTATTATCAATATATGAGTCAGCAGATACAAGTGATCCATCATCACCAAAAGTTAATTTATCTTCTATTGTAACTCAATCAACAACAACAAATGAATTAATTATTGGTGAGCAAATAATTGGACAGTCTAGTGAAGCTGTTGCAATGGTTGCAGAAAAACCAAGTGATAGTCAAATTACTGTGATTTATCAAAATGAGCATTTGTTTACAGAAGGAGAAATTGTAAATTTCCAAGAATCTGGTTCTAGTGCAATAGTTTCGAGTTTAGATTCTCCGAGTTTTGATATATCTCCAAATTTTTCATTCGTAGATGGTCAACAGTCAACTATTTACAATATTGGTCAAATTAAAAGAAAATTTGATTCAGATTCTCCATCTAAGAAGATAAAAATATATTATTCTAATGGATCTTTTGATTCTGCAGATAATGGTGATTTTATAACTGCAAATTCTTATGATCAATATGATTATGGAATAGATATACCAAAATTGGATGGCACTTCTAATACTGATATGATAGATATCAGACCAAGAGCATCCATAGTATCTTCTGTTTCTGAAGGAGATAGGTCTCCACTTGAATTTAAGGGAAGAAGTTTTAATGCATCTGGAAACTCTGCTCCTAATATTTTAGCATCAGATGAATCATTATTGATTGATTACTCTTTTTATCTTGGAAGAATTGATAGGATATTCTTAAGTAAAGAGGGACAATTCCAGATAAAGTATGGGGATCCTGGAGAAGACCCACAAAAACCTGTTCCTGTTGATGGTGCTATTGAAATAGCTACTGTTAGACTTCCACCTTATCTTTATAATGTTGCTGGAGCACAGATTGATTTCTTAGATCGTAAGAGATTTACGATGTCTGATATTAAGAATCTTGAGAATAGAATCAAGAATCTTGAGTATTATACAACTCTTTCGTTATTAGAAACTAATACAGCAAATCTATTTGTAGCTGATAGTGATGGATTGAATAGATTTAAGTCTGGATTCTTTGTTGATAATTTTACTGGATTCAAAACTCAAGAACAAGGAACACCTATTAACAATAGTATTGATCCCAAAAATAAAGAATTAAGACCAAGACATTATACCAACTCTGTTGATTTAATTTTTGGACCAGTTGTTGGTAATGATCCTACAGACGATCTTAATTTTTCTACAATTGAAGGAATAAATGTAAGAAAGAAAAATGATATTATAACTTTAGATTATTCTGAAGTTGAATGGTTAAAGCAAAGTTTTGCTACAAGGTCTGAAAGTGTTACTCCTTTCTTAATTAGTTTCTGGCAAGGAACTATGGAGATTACTCCATCTTCTGATACATGGGTTGATACTACTAGATTGCAACCTAAAATTATTAATGTAGAAGGTGACTACCAATCTGTTTATAATAGAATGGTTGATAATGGTGAGATTGATGCACAGACTGGATTTGGTCCAGTAACGTGGGGTTCATGGCAAACTACATGGACAGGAACAACAACTAATGATACTAGTAGAGATACTGTAATTTCTAATCAAACTCGTGTTTTTGGAATGGGTGGTTGGATTAATAACTTTAGTGGTGGATTTGGAAACCCTGCTAGAAGAATTAGAGAAACAGTTAATAGAGTATCGAGAGAAACTGTAAGAACAACAACTCAACAAGGTGTTGAGAATAGAACAGGTACTCAAACATTAGTTACTGAATCATTTGATAGAACATCTGTTGGTGATAGAGTTGTAAGTAGAGATCTTATTCCATTTATGAGATCTAGAAATATTGAATTTATTGCTAAGAGAGTTAAACCTTTAACTAGACTTTATGCTTTCTTTGATGGACAAGATGTTACTAAGTATTGTGTTCCAAAAATTCTTCAAATTAGTATGACCTCTGGAACTTTCCAAGTAGGTGAAACTGTTAGGGGAATTGTCAATCCAACAGGTCTTAGTCAAATAACTGCAGAAAGTTTACCTGAAATTAGATTCAGAGTAGCACAGTCAAATCATAAAGAAGGACCATATAATGTTCCTACTAAGGTTTTTGCAGAAAACCCTTATACAAATCAAAGTTTCCCTGCATCTTATTCATCTACTTCTAATGTATTGAATGTAGATACATTCTCACTATCTAATGAACCACAAGGATCTTACTTTGGTTGGGTTCAAGAAGGAATGGTTTTAAGAGGTCAATCTAGTGGAGCAATTGCAACTATTGAAGAAGTTCAACTTCTTTCAGATATTGGTGCATTTTGTGGTGGATCTTTCTATATTCCTAATCCTAATAATATTAGTTTCCCAAGATTTGAAACAGGAAGTAAAGTTCTTACATTAACTAATGATGCAGACAACAATCCTGATAATGCTACAACTGTTACTGATGAAACATTTACATCTGCTGGAACACTAGAAACTGTTCAAGAGAATATTGTTTCTGTTAGAAATGCAAGAATTGAACAGAGACAACAATTCCAAGAAAGAAATGTTAATAGAAGTCTTGGAACCGAGGTTGTAGGATCTACAGTTGTTTCTGAAAGCACAAATCAACAAATTATTGGGTGGTATGATCCTCTTGCTCAATCATTCTTAGTTGAAGATCCTGGTGGAATATTTGTTACTAAATGTGATGTGTTCTTTAGAACAAAAGATGATATGGATATACCTGTGGTATTCCAAATTAGATCTATGAAGAATGGATTACCAACACAACACGTACTTCCTTTCTCTGAAATTGTATTAGATCCTTCAGAAGTTAGTATTTCTGCAGATGGATCTATTGCAACTACGGTTACTTTTAAAGCACCTGTTTATCTTGAAGGTAATAATACAGAATATGCAGTAGCTTTAGCATCTAACTCCACTAAGTATAGTGTTTATATTTCAAGGATAGGTGAAACTGATCTATTAACTGATACATTTATTTCTAACCAACCATACTTAGGTTCTCTCTTTAAGTCTCAAAATGCTTCTACATGGGAACCAAGTCAGTGGGAAGATTTGAAATTTACCATGTATAGAGCAGAATTTGAAACATCAGGTACTGTTGAATTCTACAGTCCAGAATTAACTGAAGGAAATAATCAAATTCCAACATTAGCACCAGATTCTTTAATTCTTGGTTCTAGAAGAATAAGAGTTGGTCTTGGAACAACTGTTGGTGATAGTTATGAAATGGGTAATCTTATTATCCAAGATGGAACAATGGCAGAGGGTAATATTGTAGGTTCGGGTGGATCTATCACTCCTACTGGTTTAAATATTACTAATGCTGGTATTGGTTATACACCTCTTGACGGAAATCAAACTTTTGCTAGTGTGAACTTAGAAACAATTACTGGTACTGGAAAAGGAGCAGTTGCAGAGGTTTATGTTAATAATGGTGTTGCAGCTGCTGCTACCATCACTAGTGGTGGTACAGGATACTCTGTAGGAGATGTTCTTGGTATTACTACTATTGGAATTTCTACAGGTGGTAGTGGAACTGTTGGACGTGATGCTAGGTTTAGTATTACTGGTATAGGAATGACTAACGAATTGACTATTGATAATGTTCAAGGTGAATTTGTTGTTGGTACTGCAAATACTCTCTTCTACACAAATAGTTCAGGAATTAAAACTGAACTTGGATATGTAAATGGTGGAGATGTTCAAATTAGTTCTATTGATGTTGAATCTGATGGTTTACATATTCAGGTAAATCATAAGAATCATGGAATGTATTCTACTCAAAATAGAGTTAAAATATCTGATGCTCAATCTGATATTAAACCAACTAAATTAAGTATTGCTTTAGAATCAGGTAATGATGCTTCATTTACTGTTGACGATGCAACTGCATATACAAACTTTGAAAATGTTGGAGTTGGTACAACCAATAGGGGTTATGTTAAGATTGGAAAAGAAATTGTTGAATATAACAATGTAGTTGGAAATGTAATTAGCATTTCTGCTAGAGGTGATAATAAAGTTGATTACTCTGTGGGAACCCCTGTTTATAAGTATGAACTTGGTGGAGTCAGTCTGAAGAGAATAAATACAACTCACGGACTTTCAACTACTACATCAACAGCTACTTCTGGATCAATCACTTTTGATTCTTATAATATCAAACTTGATATGACTGGAATTGGTACTGTTAATGATGATAGAAGTAATGATGTTGGATTCCCCAAACTATACTTAAATCAAACTAAGTCATGTGGAGGATATCAAACAAAAGCAACACAAAATATGCCATTTGAGGTTATTACTCCTATAGTTCAAAATGTTACTACTACAGGGACTACTTTAGGATGTGAGGTAAGGACTACTTCTACATCAAGTATTAGTGGAGATGAAACTTCATATCTTGATGAGGGATTTGAATCTATTGCAATAGGTGAACCAAATTATCTTGATAGTCCAAGAGCAATTTATTCTAAGATCAATGAGGATGAAAAATTAGATCAAGTTGAGGGTAATAAGTCTCTACAAATGAGATTGACTCTCGGAACTACTGATCCTAAAGTAAGTCCAGTAATCGATGGTCAAAGAGTAAGCACTATTCTTACAAACAATAGAGTTAATAGTGTAGTTAGTGATTATACTACAGATAGTAGAGTAAAAACCGTTTCTGATGATCCTACTGCTTGTCAGTATCTTACAAAAGAACTTCAATTAGAAAATGCTGCTACTTCTATTAAGATAATATTATCAGGTCATACTAATCCTCATGCTAAAATTAGAGCATTCTATGCTGTTGGAAATGATCCTGGATTTGAACCAATATTTACACCTTTCCCTGGATTTGACAATCTTAATAGTAGAGGTGAAATGATTGCTAAACAAAAGAGTGATGGATTGCCTGATAGAGCAAGTATTCCATCAAATCAATATGGATTTGGTGATAATGCAACATTCAAAGAGTTTACATTTACAGCAGATAAATTACCTACCTTTAGATATTATAGAATAAAACTTCTATTAACATCAACAAGTCAAGTATTTGTTCCAAAGGTTAAAGATCTTCGTGTAATGGCTCTTGCTTAATATGGAACATTACAATATTGAAGGGCATAAGGATCTCGCAAGGGATCCTAATACAGGTACAATAGTTAATGTAAACTCTTTGGATTATCAACATTATGTCTCATCTCGTCATGTAAAAGAATCAAAAAATCAAAGAGTGGAATCTATGGAACAAGATCTTGCTAATTTAAAAGGTGAGATTGGTGAAATTAAATCTCTATTAAAGGAACTAGTTAATGGCAAGTAAAAATTTAACATTTGACCCTTCAGCAGGTGTGCCATATGCTGCTAATCTGACCATTTATACGGGTACGGATTTTAAAACTACATTTAATGTAGTTGATACTTCTGATGTTGCTTTTGATTTTCAAGGATTAACTACTACTTCAGTTTGGACAGGTTCTGCTCAAATGCAGAAAAGTGCAGGTGTTGCAGCAACAACAGTTGCAGCAGGAACTTTTACTGTAGGATTTACAAGTGCTGGTGGTGGTATTTTTGAAATATCTATGGGTTCTACAGCAACTACAAGTCTTTCTGAAGGAAGATATGAATATAATGTTTTAGTAAGTTCTGGAGCATCAATTTATAATATAGTAAATGGAAATATTCTAGTTTATACTGGCATAGCTTCTGCACCATAAATATATTCAGGGGTAATTGTATACATGGCATCTCCATCAAGTAGATCAGAATTAGCAGATTATTGTAGAAGGCAATTGGGTGCTCCCGTGCTGGAAATTAATGTCGCTGATGAGCAAGTAGATGATATTATAGATGATGCGGTTCAATTTTTTCAGGAGAGACATTTTGATGGTGTTTCTCAAACATATTTAAAATATAAAATAACTGATGAAGATATTGATCGAGGCAGAGCTTCTAAGGCATCAGGTAAAGATAGTACTGGAATAACAACTACAACTGCGACTGCTGATATTGCTGGCACAGATGTAACTTTTAATTACTATGAGAATAGTAATTTTTTACAAATTCCTCCATCAGTTATTGGTGTAACAAAGATATATCATTTTGATGGAACTAACACTATGACAAATAATATGTTTAGTGTTAAGTATCAAATGTTTTTGAATGACATTTATTATTGGGGTAGCACAGAGTTATTGACTTATGCAATGACTAAAACCTATCTTGAGGATATTAATTTCTTATTAACTACAGAGAAACAAATAAGATTTAATAAGAGAATGGATAGATTATATCTTGATATTGATTGGGGTAGTGTATCAAAAGATGATTGGTTAGTTATTGATTGTTTTAGTCAATTAGATCCTGATACTTATGGAAGAGTTTGGAATGATTCATTCTTAAAGAAATATACTACTGCCTTATTGAAGAGGCAATGGGGTCAAAATCTATTAAAATTCCAAGGAGTTAAATTACCTGGAGGAGTAGAGTTGAATGGTAGACAAATCTATGATGATGCAGAAAAAGATTTAGAAATCATCAGAGAACAAATGTCTAATACTTATGAACTTCCTCCATTGGATATGATAGGATAAGATAATGGCACTTAATCCGTTTTTTCAGCAAGGTGCTAGATCTGAACAGAACTTAGTTCAGGATTTAATCAACGAACAGTTGAGGATGTATGGTGTTGAGATACATTATCTTCCTCGTAAATATATGAGTGAAAAAACGATAATAAGAGAAGTTGTACAATCTACATTTAATGACTCATATCCATTAGAAGCATATATTGATAATTTTGATGGTTATGCTGATAATCCCACACTATTATCAAAATTTGGTATTGAGCAAACAAATGAAGTAACTCTTGTTATTTCTAGAGAAAGATGGGAAACATATATTCAACCACTACTTAAAAACGAATCTAATGTAAAGTTGACTACCCGACCTAAAGAAGGGGATTTAGTTTATTTTCCACTAGGTGATCGTTTATTTGAAATTAAGTATGTAGAACATGAAAAACCATTTTATCAACTTCAAAAGACATATGTATACACTCTGAAATGTGAACTCTTCCGTTACGAAGATGAAATTATTGATACTGGAGTTTCTGAGATAGATGATGTTCTCACAGGTGATGAAGCAGATGGAACTTCAGAAGACGGTATTTCTACACTTCTTGGATCATCTCAAACTCTTACCCTTGTAGGTACTGGAGCAACTGCTACTGCTGAAATTGGATTCAATACTGAAGGATCTATTAGGTTAATTAGTCTCAGTAATAGAGGTGGTGGATATACTGCTGTTCCAACTATAGGTGTCAGTTCTGCCCCTGTAGGTGGTGTAACTGGTATTCTTACTGCTACGATGATTAGTGGTATTAATGTATGTAATTTAAATATTAGTGATAATCAAAAATCTGTTCAACAGGTTGTTATTACAAATCCAGGTGCTGGATATACTCTTGCACCTGTACTCCAAGTAACTGGTGGAGGGGGTTCAGGTGCTGCTGGAACCGTCTTTATAGGTGATGGGGCAGTTGGTATTGTTACACTTACTGACGCAGGTTCTGGGTACACTACAGCACCTACTGTAACTATTACTGGACCAGGTGCAGGAGGCACTACAGCTACTGCTGAAGCAGTCGTGAGTGCTGCTGGAACTATCTCAGCAATTCATATTACAAATGCTGGTTCTAAGTATACCTCAAGTCCTACAATTACAATTGGTAATCCTTCACTTAACAATAGTGGTAATTACAAGTTTAATGAAATTGTCACTGGATCTATTACAGGTGAAACAGCGAGAGTCAGAACATGGAATGCTACTACAAATGTTCTAGAGGTTGCAAATGTTTCTGGAATGTTTAGTATTGGAGAGACTTTAACTGGTGGAACTTCTGGTGCAGTTCATGCATTAAGAGTTGTAAGTGAAGATCCTCCAGAGGATGGATTTGCTGATAATGTTAATATAGAATCGGCTGCGGATGATATTCTGGACTTTAGTGAACAGAACCCATTTGGAATTCCATAAATATAAGATACTAGGACTCTAAAAAATGTTTGAATATTTTTATAACGAAATCTTGAGGAGGACCATTATTGGTTTTGGTACTCTATTTAATGGCATCTCTATCAAACAGGATGGATCACCATTAAGAGTCCCTCTTGCTTATGGACCTACTCAAAAGTTTTTAGCAAGATTAAATCAATCACCTGATCTTAATAAAGCAACATCATTATCCTTACCAAGGATGTCTTTTGAGTTTACTGGATTGACTTATGATCCTTCTAGAAAAGTTACAACGACTCAAAAGATTGTAGTTCAGAATCCAGATTCAGATACTCCTGATGAGAAAAAAGTTTATATGCCAGTACCATATAACATGCAATTTGAACTTGCTGTTATGTGTAAATTAAATGATGATGCATTACAAATCGTAGAACAAATATTACCATATTTCCAACCATCATATAATCTTACAGTAAACTTGGTTGGTTCTATAAAAGAGAAAAGAGATATTCCAATAGTGCTTGAAAATATTACTATGCAGGATGATTATGAAGGGGATTTTGAGTCAAGAAGAGTTCTCCTTTATACATTAAGATTTACTGCTAAGACATACCTATTTGGTCCTGTTGCAGATGCTTCCAAGGATATTATTACCAAGTCCACAGTCAACTACCTTACTGGTACAGATACATCCAACGCACAACGCAATCTTACATACTCTGTTGTTCCTAGAGCAATTCAGAACTATGATGGAACAGTCCTTACTAACTTGGCAGAGGACATAAC